>JACCDO011512950.1_pt1 | contig 33040 bp, 26 predicted proteins | sample 7446101 | NCBI WGS metagenome assembly JACCDO01 (sample SAMN15323440, study PRJNA562643) | freshwater metagenome | isolation source: river surface water | place: USA:Blue River Watershed | collected 2017-08-16 | reverse complement strand
CATTGCCATCTCCAGATTACTATTTTTATACAATGAGTGCAGATTTGAACTTAAATCCTACGTCAGCAGTGTCTGTATGGCAAAGTTCATATACAAATGGTTCATCTGTCGCATTGAATTCGTCAACCCAATTTGTTTTATCACAAGGAAGAAGCTATAGAGTTAGAGGAAGATTATGTTTAAGAAATAGTACTGTTTCTAGTGCTACAGCAACGTGGCAATGGTATAATGTTACAACAGCTTCTTACGTTGGTGTACAAGGTGGACAAATTTCTTCAGGTTTAGCTCAAGTAGGTCAGTATGATGCAGAAACATTTGCAATTATAGATGCAACTTCTTCTACTCAAACAATAGAATTACGTTGTTTAACTGAAAGTGCAGCTACTGCATGGGATGACGTTTTTGGTTTTTGCGAAATTGAAGCAATTTCAGGTTTAGGTCCAATTGGTCCTACAGGACCACAAGGAGCTTCATTAACAGGTGCACAGGGAATTCAAGGTCCAACAGGATCAGCAGGTGGATTAATTAATGTAACACAGTTAATAAACAATATATCAGCTGGAAGTACATTAACAAATACCACAATAACTCCATGGAGAACAACGTATAATTCACTGGGTGGAACTTTAGTATGTAATTTAAGTTTTAGTGGATTTTCTACAACTGTAGGATTATATAATTTCCAATTTTTAGTTGATAGTGTAGTATTTGCAACATCATCTTTTTATTTTAATTCTACAAATACTCATCATACTATACCTTGTATGTTTAACATTGGAACATTATCATCTGGTGCACATACATTTGATATAAAAATACCAAATGGAGCATATGTAGATGGAAGTGATTTTGCTCATTTAACAGTTACAGAATATATTGGAGCAAATACTATAGGTTTAACAGGATCAACAGGACCAACTCAATGGCAAACACAATCTGTTGGAAAAATTTATTATACAGGAACAAATGTTGGAATAGGTACAGGTGCTCCACAAAATGCACTTGATGTTGTAGGTAATATGAAAGTTACAGGAAATATTATTCAACCAACATTATTAAGCTGGATGGAATCAAGTTTTTCTCAAACCGTAAGTACGACAACATACTCATTAGACTGTAATACAGGAAATAATTTTATACTAACTTTAACAACAAACTCTACCCTAAGTTTTATAAATCCACCAACTACTGGAAAAGTGTTTGGTTTGAATTTAATAATTGTACAAGATGCTACTGGAAATAGAACAATAACATGGCCTGCAAGTGTAAGCTGGGGAAGTGTGGGTGCTCCAACGTTAAGTACAGCTGCAAATAGTATAGATATTATTTCTTTTGTAACATATAATGGTGGTACAAAATACTTGGGATTTTTATCAGGAAAAGGTTTCTAAAATGAAAATTAACGTTGATTTTAAAATAATATAAAAATCATGGACTATAAGGAGATAATAATAAACGAACTTTCAGTTCTTCACAAAAAAGAAGTTGCAAATAAACAGCCTTTTAAAGCAAAAGCTTACATGACTGTTATAACTAATTTGAAAAAAATAGATCACCCAATTTATTCTTTTGATGATTTAAAAGATGTTAAAGGAATAGGTGAAAAAATAAGGGAAAAAATAGCAGAAATTTTTTCAACTGGAGTATGTCAAGCAGCTCAAAAAGCAAGAGACAATAAAGAATTATCCAGTGAAAATATATTTACTGGAATATATGGGGTAGGTCCAGTAAAAGCAAAAGAATTAGTTGAAATACATAAGTTATATACTATTGAAGATTTGCGAAAAAAAGTTAAAAATAATAATGAAATATTGAATGATAAACAAATGATAGGACTCAGTTATTATGAAGATCTAAAAAAAAGAATACCACGTAGTGAAATGAATATTCATAATACGATGATTCAAACAATTTCTAAAAAATTCAAAGGACTAACAGCGATTATTGTTGGTTCTTACAGACGTGGATCATCTGATAGTGGCGATATAGATATTTTATTAACTACAAGTGATGATAGAAATGTTTTATCAGATTTTGTAAATGAACTGATAGCAATAGATTATATATTAGAAACATTGGCTGAAGGAACCAAAAAGTTCATGGGAATATGTAGAATAAATGGTCAAGATACATGTTCTCGTAGAATAGATATTCTCTTTACACCACGTGAAGAATATCCATGGGCATTATTATACTTTACTGGATCTCAAGAACTAAATGTGCAAATGAGATCAAGAGCATTAGAACTTGGATACTCAATAAACGAACATCGTGCTATACCTGTAGATCATGACGAACTTCCACCAATAATGGACGATGAAAAAGATATATTTGATTTTCTTGGAATGAAATACTTAAAACCTGAAGACAGAAATTTATAAACTTTACCTAATTGTAAAGTTTAAATTTTTTCTAATTTCGTTTGATACTTAAAACAATTAACAGTAAATACTGATAGTTCTGATAACTCTATATCACTTTCTATAAAAATATCAATACATTGTACTTTATCAGTTTTTTCAACATTGAATCCAAATGAATTTCTTTGTTGACGGACATCTGTGCATGTTTTTTTCTGTAAAGGAAGATCAAAAAAATTCCCACTTATATATAAACGACCTGTGGATTTTTTAGCATAACGTTGTTTACATATAAAACCAAGCATTGAACTCAATATATTAATTTGTTCACGTACTATGGGATACTTAATTATCGAAATATCCCATGTATTAGAATGCTTATAAATCAAACCAAAATGATCTATCATACCAGATAAAAAATGACGTTTTTGTTCAATCGAACTTCCATATATCAAATCTGATGGTATTTCTAAAAAACTTGAATCTTTAGCAAAATAGTTTTTTAACAATTGTTGAACGATCATTGATTTGCATGATAAATATGAATTTTTACGAAGCAAACAAAGAGAACCAAATTCGTAAAATTCTTCTAATGTTAAATCATGTGTTACAAATGTATTAATTACGTTTGGCTTGAATAATTTAAAACGTTCAATTTGAAAATCGCGCATTTCTGATAGTTCAACCGCACTAGTGTTACTAATTTCTCCAGATCTTATTTCTTTATATCCATTACATTTACATTCTATAGAGTCTTTTTTAGTCAAAGTGAATGTACTTCCATCTTTTGAAACAAGATCAAAACAATCATGTGTTGATGCATCAAAGTTCTTTATTAAAAAACGATCTAAGTCCGTAAATATCTTATGTTGTCTAGTTAATTCATAAGCTTTAACAAAACCTTTATCGGTTAAAATAATATTATTTTTATAGACAGAGAATTTATATAACATTTTATAAATAAAGGAATAATTATTAATAACTCAATTTATTTTTTTCTATTTGGTTAATAAATGAGCTGCAGTTTCGAAGATTTATTAGGTTCTTCGTCAGCTAACGTAATTGTTATGGAAGAATCAATAGAACGCCAAGAACCTAAAACAACAAAAGTTTCTGATATAGAAAGAAGAGTAAAGTCATCTGAGATTTTATCTCAGATCAGAGATAATTCATTTCATATTGATCAAAATAAAAAATGGTTAATTTCCGTATTTTTAGCATTTATTGTCATGCTTATATGTAGCAGTTATACTGTAAAATTATTGGATAATATATTATTACAATATAGTGTGGATATTTTTAATGTTCCACAAAATGAATTCATAATGAACATTGTTCAATTTTTTATAGTACTTGCTTTAACAAGACTAATTTTAGAATATTCTAGTTAATATAACTTGAAACGTTTTGTTTTTTTACATTTGTGTATGAAAACGTACTTATTTCAATCGGACGTATTTTTCCATGTTCTAGTATTTTTCTACATTTTAAACTTGTTAATTTTGCTGTATGAAGTTTAGAACCTACAAGTTCATAATCATCTGTGCATTCTAACGTGAATGTATTACTGTCTACCTTTCTTTTCATTTATTTTAACTATTAAAATCAAATGCTTAAATTTTTTTATAAATATAAATATAAATGGACTCAAATTCGTGTAAACGAATAGTTTTTATTTTTGGAGTCATTGTCATAATTATATTATTCCTTTGTAAAAAAAAGGAAAAGTATGCTGACATTGTTCCAACAATCATAAGTAGCATGGAATTTGCTACTACTACTGATATTGTTCCATGTGTTAACGACAACATGAGACTTGATTCATGTGTTGGATTGAGAATTGCAAAAAAAGGATGGATGCCACTTGGATGGAAAGTCACTACAATTAATAAATGTGTCAATAGTGTTAATACAAGCTCAACTACATTCAATAAGTCTGGTAATTTATTTATTGAATCAGCAAATGAATCTGCTGGATTAGGTGGAATAATTAATGAATACGCAGACTTAAAATCAACAATAACTCGTTTAACTAATGAATTATCTCTTTTAAATAAAGCAGACGTGTCTTCTTATAAAACATGTGTAGCACAATATAATAATGCACCAAGTAATACTCAAGCAGAAATTGATGCTACTAAAAAGAAGATTGATGCTTGTAAAAAACCTAAATCAGCTGAAATTGTTACCAAACAAGCACAACTAGAACAAGCAAAAAAAGACATAATGGCATTAGATATAGTTAAATCATTTTTACAAGATTCAACAACAGATGTTGGTCTAGAAACAGTTGCTGCAGCATTACGCGGAAAAGCTGACATGATTGCTTATAATCCAAAATCAAAATACGTATTGTATGCTAGACAAGATGATCCTTTCTTTACAATTGATGACTCAGAACTTGATCCCGTTACAAATAAACCAAAAAATGGAATGGCGAATAAAGATTGGGATGTTTATATATTTAATAATAAATGTGCGTATACAAGTGGGAATTATAAAACTCCTTCAATCGTTCAAGAATATGGTAAACCACCTGTATTAACAGATTACGATCAACCATTTTTTGAAAAGAAATCAGACTGGATGTTATATAATCTTAGATTAATGACTCCAGTAGACGTGATTGGAATCGATAAAAATGAAGCGAAAGACATTTCTCCTGACTTAAATTGGTGGATGTCAAATCTTAAAAATGATCCTAACGTTGATGTATTTTGTTTTAAAGGTCCAAACGGACCAGCATATGTTGGATCTTTAAGAGATGAAGGAATTAACATTCTAAATGGATATCCACGTCAAGAATTCAATTGTTATGCAAAAATTAAAAATGCAGAATATAAACCAATCCAACTACCATCATATGAAGATGGAAAATGGTTTCTTGCAGGAAATAGAAATATTATACCGCGTTCAATAAGAAAAATGATAACAGCCGAAGAAGCGTTTGGTCCACAGGCAAATATTTATAACAATAATCAAAAAATCACATTATTTGATACTGAACCTTCTGAAGAAGATAATGTAAGAATAACTGGAATAAAACAGGAAATAGAAAATCAAACAAAAATTCTAAAAGCTTATACAACTCAAAAATCAACTATTGATTCGCAAATCGATAAATTAAAAAATATAGAAAATTATGGTTACGAACAAGAAATACTAGCTATCACAAATGACTATAATACAAAAAAATCACAGGCAAAACAGTCATGTGTCTCTTCTTACGGATGGAGATATGAAGAAGCTTGGATGAATACTGGAAGAGATCCATGTGAAGGATCTGATAGCTCAGTACAGATTGATCAAGCAAAGATTGATTCACTAAATCAAAAAATAACGGATAATAATTCAAAAATTACTGAGTTACAGACAAAGTTACAACCAATACAGCAAAGTATAAATTTATATACAACTATTATTACTGATTTGAATAATAAATTATCAAGTAGTTCTGGTTCAGGATCTATATTAAGGGGATCGGAACAAAGAAAATTATTTCAACCAATAAGCAATAGTAGAAAATTTAAGGTTTCATTCAAAGATTGGTTTGATTGGGCAAGAAATAATGGATATGACATGGTTAATATAATAACTAATGAGTTTGCAGAGCCAGCTGAAAAAGCATCAAGTATATTTGTTGGTAAATTATCTGAACTTAACATGATTGATAAAGGTGATGGAAATTATTATACTCCAATGACAAGTATTGGTGAAACAAATTGGTATGGTAATTTATATTCAGGATATGCGTTTAGAGTAAACGCAGATGGAAATGTTGAATGTGCATCTGATGATGGAACTACCTGTTCTGATATAGGAGGAATTAATTCTGTAATGGCTGGAGATGATACAGGATCATTAACAAATACAACAGTAAATGATTGGAATAAGATTATGGGAAAAGCAATACCTAATAAAACTTGGAAAAAAAACTTAGATAATAATGGTGAACCTACTAAATTTGAATATATAAATTTCGGAACAAATAATAACGGAGAACCAATAGCAAAAGGTGTTAATTGTAGAGATAATAATCCTGCTGGTTATAGACAAAAAATAGTTGCAATAGGAACAGATTGGCATTTATATGGAAAGTCTGCTGATGGTGGAAATGAATTGAATAATGGATGGCAACATTGGGGTCATGGAGATGTAGTAGATATTATTTGGGGAAATTATAGTAGAAGATGGATAGCAGTTGGTACAGATTTTGCTATTTATATGAAATGGGATAGAAATATGAATGATGGATGGACTAAAGTTACAGGAAATAATTATGCTAAATATATTATTGAATTATTTAACGGGAAGTATCTAGTAATTAATTTTAATAACGAAGTAGTTTGTGGTGAAAAATTAGATTCATTGCGTAAAACAAAATATGTAGGTGCACTTCCTATAGCAGTTATGCAAGATAATAGTGGTAAATTATACGTTTTAAATAATCAACGAGAATTATGGATAGCAACTGATATAGATGGTACATGGAATAAATATTTAACAATTAAGACTGACTTGAATTCAATAAGTCAGCTAGTAAGTGGAAGATTTGTTGGTTCAGATACGCAATTACGTTTGGTATATACGGATGATTTAAATGGAGCATGGACTGTTACAGCAAATAATTGTTGTATAAGAAAAGTTACCACAATACCAGCAAATAATAATCAAAATCCCATTAATCAAGTTATGTGTGATGTAAGTGAAGATGCATTACGTGCTAAAGTAGATGATATGTTGTTAGCTAATTCCGTTGGATTATATATATTACAAAAGGATTTATCCAAAAAAATTAATAATACTCAACTTATAAACAAAGGAGACAAGAATTATTGCGTTGGAAGTTATATGAACACAGATAAATATGCGGAATGTCAGGGATTAGTTGTTAGACATGGAATTATTCCCAATGGCGATCCTGATAGTAGTGCTGCATGGGGTACAGCTGGTGCTGCGGAAAAAGTAAGATATTCTGAATTAGATTGTTCAAGAATATTAAGTACAGCAAAAAATAAGCCATGTAATTATTCTCCAGAAACTAAGCTAAGAGGAGATAAGGATGGTTATATTTATAATCTAGATGGAAGACCATTAGCTGATTCAGGAGGTAAAGCAGGAGAAACAGTAAACGCAAAATATGAAGAGAGAATATATGATGATGGAAGAGAAGTAAAAGAAAAATGGATTTTAGATGATAAGGGAAGAATACATACTGCATTTGATGTATTACGTTGTTTAGAAAAACCAGATGATCCAGAAAGCGAAGTTAATGTACAAATAAGTGGTTGTAAACCAAATAAACCAAATCAAGAATGGAAAACAGTAGAAAATTTTGCATTTTCAAGAAAACCAGATATTGAACGTGAAATGGGTAATTGGTTTAGATATGTTCCTGGTGGCGATTCTATACCACCAAATCATTGTATGACATGGATTTCTCCTAAAGAAACAGGTCTTCCATTTTATAATGTTCTTTATTGGAATAATAAAGTTGGTCTTGACGGAAGTTATTTATTAGGAGATGGCGGAATACCAACTCATTCATTACAACAATTTCAGGCATATGCAAATATTAAAGGATATGATTTCATAGTATATCCAATTGATCCTAGTGGACAGCCTGTCAGTAACTATTGGATAGCTGGTTTTGGTCATTTAGAAGAGCTTGGTGATGGAGCAAAATGCAAAGATTTTAATGACGATGATTGGCCAGGATGGAGCTATCAAAAAGGATTTAATTGGAGTGGTTTCGGAAATCCAAAAAGTTGGAGTACATTTATATATAAGCCCGCTATGAATGTTGACGCAATTACAATAAGACCACAAGCGGATAATACAAAATGTTTAACTGCACCTGGTACATGGGGAGGTCCTTATACAATACAAAACTGTGATGGTAATGAAATGCAAAATTTTTATAATAAAGACAATAAGTATATAATTGATAAAAATGGATGGACCTTACATCCAAATAATGGAAGATATGGTAGAGGTGAAAGAATGTTTGCATATCCACCTGATGAAAAAAACTTATTCGTTTATGATAAAAAACGTAGAATAAGAATGCCAAAAGAAATGAATTTTTGCATGGATTGGAATCGTGGTGATAATTTTATGAATATATATTATTGTCATGAAGGTGATAATCAGAAATGGAATTTTTTTAACACTGCTGAAACAATAGCATTACAAAAACCAAAAATTCAGACACAAATTTCAAAATTACAAGAAAAAATAAATGATGCTAATTCTAGATTAGCAAAAGTTGATGCAGATATAGCTAAAAATAACGAATCAATAAATCCGCCACGTTATTGCGAGGATGAATCATGTTATTTTGCTTCCTACAATAGTGGATTAATTAGTCAATATTGGGAAAATAGTGAAAAATTAACAAAAGATAGAAATAGAATCATTGATGAAATTAATAGTTATAAGAATACAGTAGAAAAAACAAATAAGATCTTAGAAACTATACCTTCAACAAATATATCTGCTGGTAATTTAAGAAATTTATTTTGCACTGCTGGTTTAAGAGCTTTTGGAGCAAAACCTAAAAATGTTGGTAATATGAAACAAAAGTATATTGATGAATTATGGGATATTTATGATTGTGATACAACACCTGATTTTAATAATGGTCTTACTACTACAAATATGTGTAATGAAATCATCTCGTCATTTAATATAAAAGGTACTACTAATGGTGGTCAAAAGATAATAAGTGACTGGGGTAGTACACCGCAAATATATAAAGATTTGTGGAATGATTTAGGTTGTGTAAATTTTGGCGATGTAAGTTTTTCAGGAAATGCATGTAATGTATATAAAGACAATCAAAAAGTTAGTCAAAACTGTTTTCAGTCATTATGGAATGAAGCAGGCTGTCAAACAAATGCACCATGGGGAGATTGGCATAAGTCTCAACCTAAAGTAACATTACGACAAAATGCAAAAGACGTGTATGCTTCTGCAAACTCTGATAACGTAGAATTATGTTGGGGTGGCGCTGAAAATAATTGGAGAAAATGGACAAGTAATATAAGTTGGAATTGGCCAGGTGAAGGTGGAATTCATCATGCAAATTGGTGGACAGGCGGAATATGGGATTGGATGATCAAAAATGCAAATAACTTGAACTTATATCCATTTAAGATAGTTCCTGCTTCTTATTTGAATGAGAAAGGTTGGTTAGGTCAACGTACTTGGGTTTGGACTGATTCAGGTTGGTTAGGAATGTGGCAAATACTTATTCCACAAGAATCAAAATGGGCTGCAGTTGGTGATTTATTTGTTGGAGCTGACTATGGGGATTTAACAAAAATACCAGTACTTCTAGTGAGAAATGCAGAACCTTATTCATATCCAATTCGCCAAGGTAATTTAAGTTGGATATCAGATTCATGGAAGTGTAGTAATCCACCATCAGATCAAGTTGGTTGGTATGATATATGGAATAATGAGAACTTTGGACCAAATAATCAATATGCAAATATGGGAATATGGTTTAGTCGTTGGTGGAAAGGAACAGATCCAATGGCTGAACGTGGAAATAACAAAGCATGTGCAGCTGTTAATAAAAAGTTTTTAAATAGAATTTGTGGTGCAGATAATGATTCTACAAGACATTTTAGAATTGGAGAAGAACATTCTGGTTGCGGTAATGATCACTTCTTTTATTATACATCTCCTTATTTTACAGCAAGTGTTAATTCAAATGCGGTTGGATGGAGAAAACCACATACTCCTTATTGGGATATTAAATTGGAAAATTATAGTCCGCCGCCAATGAATATGCCAGAATTAAATTTACCAAAAAATCAAGTTCAATTTATTAGACTAATACAACCAAACGCACAATGTTTGAATATTGCTGAAATTAGGGTATTTGATCAAAGTGGACAAAATATTGCACTTAATAAGTCTACAACAATTACAAAACAATATAATGATCTTGCTGGAAAAAATGTAGTTGACGATAATATTAATACTATTGGTCATTCGCAATGCGATGCTGGAAATTATATAGATATAAATTTGGGTAGTAATATTATTATCTCAAGAATTGAGATAGTGAATCGTCAAGATTGTTGTCAAGAACGTATAATAGGATCTAAGCTTCAGCTGTTTAATTCAAATCAGTATGTTAATTTAAAACCTGCAATGGAAATAGGAATTGGTGATAAATCTAAAATGTATAAATTTGCAGTAGATGGAAATGGTATACGTGAAGTAAAATGTAGTGATTGGGAATCATGGAAATCATTTGATGCAAATGGAAATTGTTATACAGAATGTAGTAAAATTCCAATAGAAACAAATACATGTATAGATTATAATACATGGCCACGTAGAGAATATACAGAAAGTGGTCAGGGAGTTGATCCAAATTGTCCTAATTATAAAGATGATTGTGTAAGATGTGGTCAATATATTTGTCAAAATAATTTTTATGGCGATTTTTAATTAAATTTCTTTTCTTTGCTTAAAAGAAATGTGCGAATCATTGTTAATTGCTTCAATTATTGTATTACTATTTTGCTGTATACGTCGTGAGTATTTTGATGATTTAGGTATCGTTGGAGACAAACATAATCCTTACGTTTATTCACCAGGTGATTTTAAACATATTGCGAGAACAACAGAAGAACGTCAAACAACAGCTATTGATGAATCTGTTATTCCAGCATTTGCAGATCCAATGTATATACCAAAAGAAAATAACTCAGAAACATGGGCAACAATAGTAAGTCCAGACTGTATGAAAATTTTACGTGAAGGAAACATGCACATGGGTTCATTTGGAGAATTAGTAGATTGTTTACAACATAATTATGAAAAAGTTTCAGTCAATAATTTGAACGTCTAATCTTGTATATCATAATATTGAGAGTCGTAATGATTTGATTCAACTTTTACTTGAGTTTTTTGTTTAGGTTCTTCATGTTCAGATTCTTTGATGTTATCTTTTGAAGAAAGTTCAGAATCATTCTCATCTAAGAATTGCATGATGAGATCTTGATGTTCAAAAATAGTTAACCATTGATTTTTATAAAGAGTTACTGGAAAACGAGTGTTAATTCCATAAATACTTAATGCTCCTTTAGGGCTAACTTTTAGTCTAATTTGTTTTTTTTCTGAGATGGATTTTGGCATTTTACTAAAAAGAATAAATCTTTAGTTTCTAATTTTTTATTTTGTTAATAATAAAGATGAAAATAGAAACTTATCCTGTTAAAAAAGTTACAGCACAAGACTTTAATTTAGATGATTTTAGTCTTAAAAACATGAAAGGAAAAGTCGTCATATTATGGTTTTCTCCATCATGCGGTCATTGCATTAGATTTCATCCTAACTTTAATCAAGCAGCTAAAGACTGTGAAGGAGAGGTTGATGTACAATTTTGCGAAATAGACATGTCAGATCCAGCAAATATGTTAGATTTAGATAAAATTGATGATAAAATTTTAGACAAAAGTGAATTCAATAAAGCGAATGTTAAAAAAGTCCATATTTCTCAAATATTAGATAAAAACTGTGTTAAAGCAAAATTTAAAGTTAATGGATGGCCTACAGTTGTATCGTTTTTAGATGGAAAATATTTTAGTTCATATGGTCCATCAGATAAAGAATATAGATCTGTAGATGATGTTATAAACTATGCAAGTACAATTGGAACAAGTGATATACATATGGTTTCTGACAATGATATCTAAATTCTTATTTTATGAATAAGAATTAAACCGTGGTTTAAAATAACGCAAGCATAAAGTATAATTATGTCATCAGATGAAATTTCTCGTTTAAAAGCTGAAATTAAATCCTTACACTATGTAAATCGACGTTTGGAAAAAGAAAATAAAAAATTACAGTATAAATCAGTATTATATGACAGAATATCTAAACGTACGATAATAATAAGGAATAGATTAAAGTTTATAATAGCATTTTCTCGTTTTATTGGTATAAATTTTAATGTATGGGGAATATTTATTCAAAAAATGTTTGAGTTAATGATACATGGGGATTGTTTGAATGATTCATGTATAGCAGATGTAGAGAATACAAAATTACATATTTCTCTTGAAGCATTTGGTGCTCCTTTTGAAAGCTCTTATAGACAATACAAATCATTAATTGAACGTTTTGAAAAGCATTGTATAATTACTAAAAGTGGTACTGACGTTCAACCACAATTTTCTAATTATAAATTAAAAACGTTCAAATATTTTAATCTTGGAATGCCAACCGAATATTGTGTAGTTGAGTTTTTTTCCAAAGATTTGCAAGATACATTACAAGTGTCTTTAAGTCCTAGACAATGCATGAACATATGTTATTTAAATGGGATGATGATATCTATGAATAATAGTGGAATATTATCTGGATTTATGGGTAAAAATTTTTGGGATTATTTAGAATCAATAATATTTAAGGAGACATATTTCAATAATTCTCTGAAAGATATTCAAGATATGGCATATCCACTTGGAAAATGTGTTACATTTGATATAAAAAAATATTCATTAATGCAGTTATATGAATCTGTTTATCCTTATCTCGTCAAATGTATGGAATCTGGATACAGAATAGTAGAAAATCATCCACATGTAATAATTGAAGTGAATGAAGACTGTCTATATACTGCATGTAAAGCACCATATCCTTGTTTTATTTTAAAATGTGGTCATAAAATATCGTTTATGGCATACTATGGAATAATAAATAACAAACAAGAATCAAGTGAAAGAATGTCATGTCCAATGTGTAGAAAAGATTTACTAGTAGACTTTTATAAGACAACGCCAACAAATATTAATGTAATGATTCCAAATATAGAAAAGTATCTAACAACTGATGATCTAACATTTAGATATTCAAGTGGAACACGATTTATTTCTGGAGAATCATTACAAATGTTATAATTTAACCTGTTCATATAAAATAGTTACAACCTTGGAATCTTTTTTTCTAAGACAACCATTCTTTAGAACATATTCTAAGTCTTCGATAAGAAATGGATGTACATTTGCGTCATCAAATAATAACCAGTTATTGTACTTGACAATTGAAATATAGTGTCCACTAGTAGGTGTACTTCCAATATGAACAATTAAACCAACGACTTGAAATAGATAACCATCAAGTTTAAAGGTTGGAGTTATAATGAAAGGTAAAGTACTTTCTAAATCAATCATGTTTTTATCAACGATCATATTGTATGTCAGATTGATAAATAAATAATTATTGTTTTTGAAAGAATAATTAGTGGTTTTCTCATGTAATGTATTTTTATTACATTTATCACATTTTACTTCTACAGTTTCTTTTGTATTAAAAGACTCAGGACTAATAATATCTTTATATTTAAACATTGATGCATTTAAATTTATAGCTGGTATACAATCGGTATTTGTAATTCTAATAACTGAATTGTCATGTTCTAAGCATTTTAGAGAGCTAGATGATTTAATAAAATATTTAGATCCAATTGATGATTCGCATGATTTTTTATCTTTATGTAATTTTGATAATAAAAAAGTTAAATAATTATTAGTATCTTCTTGCGTAAATGGTGCTATCTTTGACCAATTAACAAAAGCAGTATAGTAGAAGTTGTATTCTTTGTTAAACTGTAAAAAGTCCATATCTTTATAACTAGATCTTACTAATAATTGATTAGTACTAGCTGCAAAACAAGTGTTTCCTTTTTGTGGAAAACCAAGTTGTAAATCAACTTGTACGTCAGTAGTATTTTTTGAAGCTAAACGTTCGATATAATTAATATACTGATCAACAAAAGATGATTGATCTTCGTACTTTTGTAAGATTGGTTTTAATTTTTCTTCCATAATGATTCTGTTTACTTGTTCTGCGTAATTTTTTTTAGATTGTTCTAAAGAGAAATCAAGGCGTTGAATCGTATTTTCGTTAAATTGTATAGTTTGCATGATTTGTTGTTGTTCCATTTTCTTTTGCCATAAATCACGTTGTAATTTAGGATTATAAAAATGAGTAGGATGAAGAGCTTGACCAAATGAGTTCATGGTATTTTTGACTTCTAATAAGCTAATGGTTGCGTTAGTAGATAGTAATAATCCATTTTGTAGAAGTATAAAAATTTTATTTGTATATTTATATAAGTTAGTTAAGAATACTTCGATCGAATATGCAGCTTTAATGAAGTTCATTTTAATTTTTCCGAATGGAATTTTATTTGCTAGCCATTTACATGCTTCTTTAATTCTAAGAAGTTCGTATGCACGTTTGAGAATATGACGTAAAACAACTTGAAGTGTGTGATTAATTGTTTGCGGAGTTAAACATGGATATTTAGGTACTGGACCTACTTTGTTCTGTGGTAAACATGAACCATTAATATTAGTAGCACAAACTTGATACAATTGACGTTCTAAGCATTTTCTGTTTTCTTCAATATTTTGTATAAATTTATCGTCTAGTTCGTCGTATTTTTGCGAGCATAATTTTATAATATTAAGATTATTAATGTCATGTGCACCAGGACAGTTAGATGCTTTAAAAAATGTTATACGATCTCTAATTTGTGCTGGAGATATAGTACCATCTGATTCGCATTTATCGGTATAAGGACCTAAAATAAGATAACGAAATTGATCGTCAATTTCTGGTTTTAACTTTAAATTCAGAGTTAATGCCATTTATTAAATTAATAGAAAATAAATTTAAATCAACATAAACCAGCACTACAAGAATCTCTTTGTTGTGACATCATTTGTCCACATACTTTTCCGCAATATAAGTTTCTTGGTCCATAAGCCATATCACATAGTTCTCTGCAAATTTCAGGATATAGTCCTGCTCCTGAATTACTTAAACAATCTTTGATTGGATTTCCGTTAGACAAGCAGTTAGTGTATGAATTTTTAACTTCATCCATTGTTGGAATAACAGGTTCTGTTCTAACTATTTTTGTTGCAATTTCTATGAATCTGAAATTTTCAGGTTGTTTGTATAAACAATAAGCTAAAACAACAAATGTTAATAGGAGTAAATAAGTCATTTTAATATAATGAAAGAAATTACTTTACAATATTGTAAAGTAAAAAATAAGATTATCCTAGATAATCTCCTTTTATTGAACCTATAACGATAAATTTACTGTTTGTATACTTAATACCAATTATTTTAATTTTGACATCAAAATTTTTTTCTAGTGAATAAGACTTATCTTGTGTAGTAAACGTTTTTGTAACGTTATTAAAATATAAATCATTTGGAATTTGAGCTTGACCAACGTAGATTGAATATGGTCCATATTGAGCAAAAAATCCAGTTTGCATTACGTCAGTAACACGTGCTGTGATTATTTCGTCTTTTTCTATTTTAATGCATTTGCTATTAAATCTAACTGGAAATTCAAGATAACCATTTGCGTTTGTTATAAGTGCTTTTGTGGCTACAGATACGTCTGAAATATCTAAGGTGAATCCGAAATTTTCAGACATTGTGTTATTATATTCTTTTTTGAGTTGTTCTTGAATATTAAAAGTAACATTTCCATTTAAGAAACGAGGATGAAGACATATTGTTTCGGTTCTTATAATATCAACAAACATACTTTTGATTCTTAGAAAAAAGGTGAAAATATCAATTTTAAATTTTGTTAGGTATCTTTAAATGTCATCTATTATTCTAGATCCAAAAACAAACAAAACTTACGTTGGCGAAATTATTACTCCACACAAACGTGATTTAATTGTAGGAAATGTGGTTCAAGTTGATATTAAACGTCAAGAATCCGTAAATACATTAGACGTACAGGATAAACCTTCTAATGAAAAAGTTGAAAAAGCGGAAGATTGTGAATCACTTTGTAAAGACTTTTGATTTCCATAAAGTTGTGTTGCAAAAAGAATATTCATTTTTTACATCACTATGATGAATTTGTTTCCACCATTTATATGATTGAATTTTCTTAAGAAGAGTACATGAACCATCTAATTCAAACGTTGATTTTTTAAAATATTTACAATTAAGGCAAGATTTTGCTACCTGCATTCTTTATTATTATAAAGAGTTTTCTTTAAATTTGAGTCTACGAAAAAAGTCGTAATTTTTTCCACCAGCAACGAAACTATAACCTTTGCAGTAAGGTTTTCCATACAGATACGGATCAAATAACGCAAATTTTGTACAGTATCCGTGTTCTTTTATTGTTGTTTGTGAAAAATACTTGCACATGAAGCAATCGCTTTTTTTAATACCTTGTTCAAGAGTATAAATTATACTATTCATTTGAATAAATGTTAATTTTATCCTTAAACTAAAATTAAACGGTATAAGTAGAAAATAAAATCTTTCATAATAATAAATGGATCCAAGTTGTTCAATAAATCCTTTGGGAAATTTGAATAGAGAATTTCTGAATCAAAATAGCAGAGTCTCTGATGTTCAAGGAGAAAATAGAGTCGCATTTGATAACAGACGTATACAGTTAAATAGTGATAATATTAATGCACAATTTTATGATAATCGTCCACAACAAACATTTTATACACAATCATGGGAAAATTTAAATCAAGCGAATAGATTATTTTTACCAAATGAACAAAATCAAATGATTAATGCTCAATTGTTGAACTCGTTTAATAGAGCGAATGAGATTGCAACTTTTGAAGAAGCATTTAATACTAGACAAACAATAAATGATTGGTCTCAAGATTTTAAACAACAAGAAACTCATCAACCACAACGTCAACAACCACAACGTCAACAACCGCAACAACGTCAACAGCTACAACGTCAACAGCTACAACGTCAACGAGATAATTCTTTGTGGGATACAGTGCCTAATATACCAATGAATAGAATGAATCCATTCATGTTTAATCCACAACAAGAAATAGAATTTCAAAATTATATGATGCAAAGACAGCAAGTACAATCTCCACAAGTACAACAACAGGTACAATCTCCCCAGGTACAAAATATTACAATTGAAAAAGCAAAAATCGTTCAAAATAATGATGCAATGAATCGTTTAGATGAAACAAGTGAATTCGTTAATTCTATTTTTGAAGGAATTGGTTTGCAAGAATTAAAATTATCAATTAATAAAGAAGATGCTGGTAATTTTGAAAAAATGATCATGATGGAAACTAATAATTTAACAAATGATGATACATTAATTTATATAAATAAGATAGTTGATAAATTAGAAACTGCATATCAAGAAATGAATGCATTTAAAGAATATGAAGAAGGAGTAATTGGATTAAATATTATAAATAAAGCACAAGAAACAGTTACTAATTTAATACAAAAACGTATTGATATATTTCAAAAAGCAAATGTCGAAAAAGTAATGAAACAACAATTGGAAGAACAAAAGAAAATGCAATTAGAAGAACAATCAAGATTAGTTAAGTTAGAAGCAGAACGTGTTGAACGTGAACGTATTGAAATGGAACAAAAGATTGCCATTACACGTCAAGAATTAGAATCAATTAATTTAGATAATGCACAAGAAATAATGGACTTTATGTCAGAAAGCGATAGAGCATATGTATTTGAAAATTTATTTTTAGATGTTGATAACTATTTAGAAGTTAATATTGAAAGAATAAAGATTGCGATTTCAAATGCTCAAGTACAATATCAATACAAAATTCAACAAGACATGGAGAGAAATTATCAAGAATTAGCTGATGTAGACTGGGATTCATTAAAGTCTTACATGTCAGCAGAAAATATAGAACAATTGGAAAATATATTATATTATTCAGAAGACTCTATAACACAAGAAAATGTGAATATATTACGTTCTATACAAAATGAAACAATGAATACAATGAAAGTTAGAATGGAAGAAGTAAGGATTCAAGAAGAAAAAGTTAAACAAGAAATGAAAGAATTAGAACGTATTGAAAATGAACGTAAGTCTGAAGAACAAAGATTATTCAATAATCAATTAAGGGAACAAGAAATATCTTTTACAAGAGATTTGATTGGATCTTTAGCTGATGGATATTCTACAGAAGTATCAAATATATTAGTTGATATGATCAAGCAAGCAGGTTTTGATCCTGAAAATTTAACACTTGACCAATTTATTGAAGTATTTAATGTTGCTCCAAGTGATGAAATTGCTGAAGCATTTGCAAATTCAGGAGTACATTGGGGAGCTCCAGAAATATTAATAGAAAGAATAATAGATTGGGAGTTTGAAAATTGGTTAAAAAATAATGCATTTAAAACGGTTGAAACGGATAAAATATTAGAAAACATGCAAGAAAGATTATTAGAAGTTGGTTATCCAGGATATACATTGTCAGAACTAAAACAAATAAGAGAACAAGAAACAACTAAAAAAGAAGATACAAATAATGAAAGATTACAATTAGAGCAGCAAAGTAAAACTAATAAAATGCAAAGTGTAAATAAGGCAGTCAATATATTAAGATCTGCAAACTTAGGAATGATAGCAGATCGAATCAGTGGAAATAGTTTAGAAAATGCATACGAGACCATGGGAAACTATCTTGATAAAGATTCAGTACTCTATAATGATGGTTCTTCTTTACGTCAAGAACATTTATCAAGTAGTCAAGTAGAATCAATAGATCTTGCATTTAATACATTATTGGAAGAACAAATTAGAAATTTGGACTCAAATACAAAAGATGTTCAATTCTATAAAGATCTTCAAAATAAACGTCAACAAGCTAAGAATAATGGTACTGATATAGCTTCAACTATTAAAAATAGAGAATATTTACAGTTAGAACAAAAAGTTAAGACTTATATCGATGAAAATATAGTAAAACAATTACAGGATAGAAATCAATATGATGAGAACATGCAAGTAAGAATTCAAGAATTGAATGAACAAGTTATGGGATATTTTGATGCGTATAAAATTACTAAATTTGATGGAAACTTACAAAATATTATAACGGACCAAATACCAGAATTAAAAGAAATGACTTGGGAAAATGAAGCATACGATAATATTTTATCCACATTAAATCAATCACAAGTTCAACAACCACAAGTTCAATCACAAAATTTATCAACATTGCTTAATGAATCAACTGCATTTTTAAAATCATTAGGATTTCAAGAAGAAAATGGAGAATTTACAATTGAAACCGAATATGATGGAACTATTCATACATATTTACAACCTTCTGAAAAAGCAAAAGAAAAGTTTAAAACTGAACAAGACCTTATTAACTTTGCTTTTAGAGGTGTACAGAATGGTATTATGGATTACTATTATGGTTCAACTGAAACAGATACAGTTAACGTTTCCGCTATTGAAAAAATGATTGATAAGTTTGAAGGATATGTAAATTCACATGAGAATAAAGTTTCAGATAAATCATTAATTGAAAGAGCAAGAAAAGACATACAAGGTATAAGAAATGATCTTAAAGAACAAACAGAAAGATCAGATGTACCAACTACAATACAATTTTTAGAAAATTTTGGATATCAGAAAGATGGAGAAAGATATTATATTGAAACAGAAGAAGGTGGTACTTTATATTTAGATAATATAGATTCCGCAGATCATATTGTAGATATAAGCTTAGAACATTTAGATTATTTACGATTTGAAAATTTAGAAAAAGCACAAGAATTAGCAAAACAATTATCTCAGTGGGCTGAAGAAAATGCTTCAGGTAGAAAGGTTGACTATATGAATGATGAATTAGAAGAACTATTTAACGAAGAAAATGTGGGAAAACCAAATTTTGATTCAAAAAATTTTGAAGAAGAATTAGATTCTCTTGCTGAAAATATAGGAATATTTTCTTATGAGGGAGAATGGGGAATATATGATAACAACGATAATGAATATGAGTTAGAATTAAAGAGTAATTATGAAAGTCAAGAAGAATTAGATGAAGCTTTTATAAATTTGGTAAATACTGTTAGTCAAGTTATAGAACATGATAGAGATGCATCAATGCAAAAGAATATGTTAAATTTTATAAATAACGTAAAAGATAATATAAAATCAGATTATATAGAATTTTCTATAAATAAGATAAAATCAATAGATACATCTCCAACAGCTGAAATGATTGCTGAAAAACAAAGACAAAAGGATATAGAAAATCAAAATTTTCAAAATCGACTTGACACTTTAGAACAGGCTATTAGAGCAACTCAGATAGGAACTTTTGCAGGTGATAATTATTATGTTCATGTTAGAAAACTATATGAGAGAGATTGGATGCAAGCAAAAAATTTTTATGAAAGAGATAATATAATTGCTAATATTAATAGAACAATTGATAAATATAATACTTTAAAACTACAAAAAGAAGAACAAAAACAGCAGCAAGAACTAAAACAGCAACAAGAACTAAAACAGCAACAAGAACTAAAACAGCAACAAGAACTAAAACAGCAACAAGAACTAAAACAGCAACAAGAACTAAAACAGCAACAACAAGCTAAAAGTTCAGATGTACAAGATACTGAACAATTTTTACAAAATTTCGGATATAAGAAAGATGCAGAAAGATATTATATTGAAACGGAAGATGGTACGTTATATTTAGATAATGTAGATTCATCAAATCACGTCGTTGATGTAAGCTTAGAATATTTAGAAAATTTACGTTATGAAAATTTAGAAAAAGCGCAAGAATTAGCAAAACAATTATCCGATTGGGCTAAAGAAAATGCAGCAGGTAGAAAAGCTGATGAGGTTGAATCTATGATAGAAGAATTAGAAGAACAATTTAAGGAAGAAAATTCAGAAATTAATACCCAATTTAGAATGTTCCAACAAGAGTTAGTAAAAGGAATGGGATTAGTTCAAGATGCAAACGATAAAAATCTATATGTTTATCAAGACCAACCTGAATTATCTTTAAGTCTAACTAATGATATTAATAATGTAGATGATCTGATAAATAATGCAAGAGAAATTATAAGCGAATTTATAGATCGAGATAATTACGAAATATCTAATAGACAAATAAAATCATTTAATACATTTATTAAAAACTTAAATATGGCTGATATAGATATTAGTGATTTTTCATATACAGAATTGGATGAACTTAATGGTAAATTTAATGATTTCAAAATAGACTTGCAAATAAGGGATAAAATAACAAATAAATTGCGAGAAAAAGGATTATTGACTAACTCTATTGAAAAAGTTATAGATGAATTAGCAAGTGAAGTAAAAGATCAATTTTTAGGAGAAGATGTTGATGATGATTTAACAGATATATTTATAGAAAATATTGAACAATTTAAGGATGACGCAGAAGATACAAAAGAATATGATAAAATATTAAATGTATTAAATAATGAAGAAAGTCAAGAAACCCAAGAAAAAACCCAAGAAAAAACCCAAGAAAAAACCCAAGAAGAAATAATACAAAATTATATTGATGAAAATATAACAAATAAATTACGCGAGAAAGGATTATTAAACGAAAAGATTGAAGATAGAATAGATGAATTAACTCAAATGATATTAGACCAGGAATTATCAGATAATATAGAAAAATCAATAATAGATAATATCAATGAATTAAAAATCGCAACATATGAATTTGATGCATACGACACAATATTAGATGCATTAAATGATAATTTAAAATCTGAAATGACTAGTTTTGATAAAAGAGAATTAGAAATAGAAATTTCAGATTATATTAATGATAGAGATCATGTGTTAGAAACAATGGGAGTTAATATTGAAACTAATGGATTTTATTTTAATGGTCGTCGATTAAATGCAAAATCTGGAAATCCAAAAACACGACAAGAAATGAATATACAAGCAATTACATTATATTCTGACTTATTATCTATAATTAATAATCAAATTGACGTAGAGCTATATGAACAAGCAGAGAAAAATATTAATTCTATAGAAGGAGTTTTATATAGACATTCCGGAATCTCTCATGTTGATGAAACTGTAATAAATTCTATTGATGAGTCACTAAAATCAACAAAATCTAAATTAAATAAAAAATATATTTCAGTACCACAAGTACAACAACCACAAGTACAACCACAAGTACAACCACAAGTACAACCACAAGTACAACCACAAGTACAACAACAACAAGTACAACAACAACAAGTTCAGCAAACTCAGCAAACTCAGCAGCCACAACTACAAAATACTAATATGGAAAGACAAAATAAATTGACTATGCATAGATTATTAAATGATTTAGGATATACTTATAGTGAAGGTAAAGATACCTATTTTAGTAAATATTATGGTCCTGAAGAAACATCAGTATATAGCTTGAAAAATGACGAAACAATTAGTAAATCAGAAACTGTTCAAAAAATATTAAATAACGAAGAAAATAAGATAGGAGAAATGTTAGATAATGATGACTTAGATAGAGCTGAACATCAAATAAATATTTTAAAAGAATATATTGATAAGTTATCATCATTTATTGATAAAGAAACTCTTGATGAAATTACTTATATTAGTCAAGAAAATGAAAATTATTTAAACGCTAGAAGACAATTTAAAGAGAGTCAGGCTAAAATAAGAATATCTGAGTTTGATCAAAGAGAAATGATGATTGAAATAGGTGATTATATTTCAGAACGCGATTATTTATTAGATGCTATGGGAATTATAAGTCAAAATGACAGATTTATACATAACGGTATTCCTTTAAAGACTAAGAATACTGAACCTAAAACACTTGAGCAAATGAATACTCAAGTAGAATCATTATATTCAGAATTATTAACAATAGTTGAATCACAACTCAATTTTGCATTATACGAGAAAGCAGAACAAAGTATAAATGCTATTGATTCAACACTTGATAGATTAAGCGGACTTTCTCATGCAGATGAAAAAATCATGCAATCTATAGCTAACAGATTAGAAACTGCAAAAGATAATTTATCTGCAAATTATGTATCAGTAGCTAATAAAAATTTTCAAGAGTTAAAAGATTTAGTAAAAAATTCAATACCAGATGAAATATATAAAGAAACTGATTCAGTTGAAATATTGACAGCATTAAATTCTCAACTTACATGGAATAATGCTTTAAGTGACGAACAAAGAGATATTATGACAAGAGTTTCTAAAGAAATAGAACGTAGATTATCTCCACAGAATAAACAACGTTATACTGATAGAGTACGTAATATGTTTGGTGTTAGTGATGCGAGGCCTATATAAACAACAAGAACAACAATCAGAACTTAATGAACAAGCGGAAGGTTCAGATATAATACAATTTTTAGAAAAATTTGGATATCAAAAAGATGGTGACAGATATTATATTGAAACAGAAGAAGGTGGTACATTATATTTGGATAATATAGATTCAGCAGACAACGTTATCGATGTAAGCTTAGACCATTTAGAAAATTTACGTTATGAAAACCTAGAAAAGTCACAAGAATTAGCAAAACAACTATTCGAATGGTCCACTGAAAATGCTTCAGGTAGAAAGGCCGACGAGGTTGAATCTATGATGGAAGCATTACAAGAACAAGAACAAGACTCACAAATTGATAATTACGAACGTCGCGAATCATCCAATATTACTAGAACTGTTAATAGTACTGATTTTTCAAATTTAAAAGGTTTCTTAGAGAATATTGGATATATACATGACAATTTAGATTTTTCCACAATAACAGTTGAGAATTTAGCTAATATATACTCAATTCTTATAGATGATTTGAACTTAAGGGACTTGTCTAGATTGTCTTATGAACTAACAAGAGTAGAATCTGTTATGGATACTGATGATTTTCAAAATAGAATAAGTCAACGTGAGTCAGAAAATCGTCATATTGACTTAATAGATAGAGAATTAGCAGAGAGATTATTACAAGAAATGGAAAGTGATGGTATATTTGAAAGTGTACCTGAATTACAATCATGGATTGAAACTGCATATGATTCATTAGGAAAAACAAGTGAAACAGTTACATATAGAGAACTGGTAGACATTTTAAATCAAATTCCAATTGATTTCGAAAAACAATTACCAAGTATAGATAGATTTAGATTTCAAAAGGAACTAGATATTGACGAAGATAGTTTTCTATCATGGTATATATATAGAAATGAAACATTATTTTACGAGTTAGATTCACTTCTTAATGAATCACCTGAAAATAGTGATCGTTTAGATGCAATACATTATATAGTTAATTCAACATTAGGATATTCTGGAGCAAGAGATCTAGACAGTAACTATGTTGAAGATTATTTTAAAAATAATTACGAAAGTGAAACTATAAGAAAAATAGTCAATAGAACTATAGATGAATTAGAACAGGTATTCCCAGATGATGTTTATATACAATATCGTAATATGACACAAATGAGATCCACACTTGAATCATTACGAGATGAATTTAAAGATGTTCCAGAAAAGTTGCATGAACTTATAAAGATATATAGAAAATTAAATGCAACGACATCTGCTGAATATTTTAGACGTATCGAAACTGATTTGGATAGTTTTGTAAATGAAATAGAAATGCCTGAGGATAATATGACACGTGAAAATGTCCCAATACAGTATGACAACGCAATATCTAATTTACTACAACGTTTAAATCTTGAAGTTGTTGATAATAATATACACATGAAAGGTCAAAGCATAGGAGTTCCGATGCAACATGTTATAAATGAAGCAGAAATGAATAGTCAGCTTAAAGACATAGTGTCTGGAGTTGTTAATTATATGACAAATGATGAGAATACGCAAAAATCAGATGCCGAACTTAATGAAATTATGGAAGAACTTGAAGTCTCATTAAGAGATTTTGATATTTCTGGAATAAACGAAGATACTATAGATGATTCGTATAATATAATTTCTAATCTTGAACAATATATAAAAATTAGGGACTTATTACAAACTTCGCGAAGTGAGTTAAAGAATATACCTTTTTTTAATAAAATCTTGAACGAAGGTATTGAAGATAATAGTATTGAAACAATTAGATATGCTCTAAATAAAATCAACCAAAATATACATAATGGAAAATTACAAGAACTAACACGAGAACAAACTAATATAGTTGTTAATACTTATAATAAATTATTACGTCATATGTATGTTTATTCACCAGATCCTATAGATTACGAAAATATGAAAAATATAGTTAAACCATATACTACTCGCGAACAACATTTGCGTGATTTTATAGAATCTGAAATAGATAGGGACTATCAATGGTATTTTAGAAATATAATTGATGAAATAGGATTAACATATGATGAACAAAAAGAACAAGTAAAAGAAATTATAAGGGACATGTATGATGCAGCAATGCATGACAAACCAAGTGCTAGTAGAGAAGTAGATTCAATAGAAACACAGTTCCATGAATATTTTTCCAAAAATTAATTTACTTTACATTTAACGTAAAGTAACAAGTACAAGACTTAAAGAAAACAACACTAATTTAAAATGAATACAAATCGTTCTAAACGTTTAATGAAAGAAATTTCTTTCTTAGAGAAAACTAAACCTGATTATGTTGTAAAATTTAGCATAAAAAATCTGGATACGATATATATAATATTAAAAGGTCCACAAAATTCCATATTTGAAGGAGGTGAATATATATTTCAAATTAGTTATCCGCACGAGTATCCTTTCAAACCACCTACAATACAAATAATAACACCAAATGGAAGATTTCTGACAGAGACAAATTTATGTATAAGTTTTAGCAATTTTCATCCGGAATTATGGTCTCCGAGTTACAATATTGATACAATATCACAATCATTGATATCATTTTTTCTTGATAACGATTTGAATCATGTAGGCTCAACTAAAGAAATAAATGTTAATGCATGTAGAGCATATGCTAAAAGTTCAAAGGACTTCAATCTTAAATGGAAACATTTATTTGATTAATTATTTTCTATCAAAAGTAAAATGACAACTTATAATATTAATTTACCACTTTTTTTAAATAGTACTACTAGTGGTCTAGTTATACCTAGAGTATCGTCGAGTCAAAAATCGTCAATTATTCCGCAACAAGGAATGATTCTTTACGAAACAACAAATCAAATTCTACAATATTATAATGGAACAACATGGGTTGATACAGGATATACATCAACTGGAGCAAACAACATATCTGCATTAACAGATGCATTTGGACGATTGCGTACCAGTAATCCATTTACTCTTTTTGATTCATCATTTCGTTATAAAGACAATGGAAAATTTGATACAAAAATTACTGGATTAGCAACTGGAACATTTGACAATCTTAATTCATGTTATACAATGTCAGTAAGTGGAAATGGTGATTCAATTATACGTGAATCTTATAGAGTTTTTCCATATCAACCAGGAAAATCATTAGAAATATTATCAACTGCTCTATTTGACCAAAATAGTTATACATCTTTAAATTTAACACAGCGTTTAGGTTATTATAATTCAACAAACGGTATTTATTTAGAAGTATCTAACGGTATTGTAAAATTTTGTATTAAAAAGAATGGAAGTATTACTAGTGTTAGTCAAACTAATTGGAATATAGATCATTTGGATGGATCAGGGCCAAGTGGATATACACTTGACATTACAAAAAATCAAATATTTTATTCTGATATAGAATGGTTAGGTGTTGGAACAGTTAAAGTAGGTTTTGTTATAAATGGTCAAATTATTACAGCTCATTGTTTTCATCATGCAAACATAACACAAAATGTATACATGCAAACAGCAACATTACCTATAAAGTATGAAATTATAAGTACAGGAAATTCAGGATCTATGAATCAAATATGTAGTACTGTAATATCAGAAGGTGGTTATCAAGGTAAAAGTGAAAAACATAATATATCAAATGGAATAACGAATGTTAATGTTGGTTCTACATGGACACCTTTAGTATCTATTCGCATGAAGAGTGGAAGAACAGATTCAATAGTCTTACCTGCACAAACTGATATATTTGTAACATCAGCAGACTCAGTACAATATCAACTTGTAATAAATCCAGGATTTTCAGTGACACCAAGTTGGACATCTGCCGGAAATGACTCAAATGTAGAATATAGTTCAACTGCGGCAACCTTAGATTTTACAAATGCAAGAATAGTTGATGTTGGTTATGGTTCTAGTTCCAATCAAACTAAAAGTGTGTTAACAACAAATGGTATTGAAGAATTTAATGTTCAACTTGGAAGAACAATAGATGGAGTAAGCGACATTGCAACATTATGTGCACGTTCATTTTCAGGAACAGCTACACTTGTATGGAATATTGCATGGTATGAATTAAACTAATAATTATAATTGAATGTAGTATTTGTATTTAAATTTTGAGTGCTTATACTCAAACATGATCCATGAATTACATCTAAACTAATACAGATTTGAATATTATCATTTCCTAAACCTGTATCAGTTGATATTGATAAAACGGAAGGTGTAGTATATGTATTATCTAAATTACAATATGATCCAGATGGACTATTTGAATGATATGAATTTGATACAATAATATCATAATTTGGTATGCCGGAACTAATACCGCCAAAATATTCGTAATTATTAACTGAAGTATCATAATTATTTGAAATATTTTGAATAATAAATATTCCTTTAGCATAGAAAGTCTTAGAATCATGTGTTATGTTTATTATAAGTGGAAGATTGCTAATAGACGTTGAACCAGTACAATTGAACGAATACCATTTTCTTTGCGTACCAATTGCAGTACCATTAATTAGTTCATTTGTTTCAATTCTTCCAAAAGATCCTGTATAAGTAACATATAGATTATTATTTTGTATTTGGACTGAATCATTGGCATACGCAGTATTAGAACTAACTGATGTTAATAATTTATTCTGACCCCAATTTAATATTGATGTAAAACCAGCTCCTGTAGGACCGGTAATGGATAAACCTTGAGCTCCTGTAGGTCCCACTTGACCCATAGGACCAGTAATGGATAAACCTTGAGCTCCTGTAGGTCCCACTTGACCCATAGGACCGGTAATTGATAATCCTTGAGCTCCAGTAGGTCCCACTTGACCCATAGGCCCAGTAATGGATAATCCTTGAGCACCAGTAGGTCCCACTTGACCCATAGGACCAGTAATGGATGATCCTTGAGCTCCAGTAGGACCAGTAATGGATGATCCTTGAGCTCCTGTAGGACCTGTTGTACAATTTAATGATTTTATTTGTAATTTAAGATCTTCTACTTCATCTTGAAGTCTTTCAACTGGATTGTAAATTCTTGAATTGGCATTCATATTTTTGAAAGATGTTATTATTATATATTTTTATTAATTTTGTAATGAAATAAACATTCAAAATGATTATTCAAATAATAATGATTTTTACATAAATATAATATGTTATTACATGAACAACGTTTTTTAAATAACCAAATTCTATTGCAAAAATTACAATAAATTTTATTGTATTTCGTTTCCAACGAATTTCTCCTTAATACATCAAATATGACATGATAAGGTATTGTCATTTATTATTAAACAAATATATTTTTTTCTATCTAAGAATAAATATGGAAAACATTTACATATTGTTATTATGCTCTGTTTTCTTAATCATGTTATATTTTGTGATAACTGATTGGTCCAAAGAAAAAAAGGACTCCAGAAAGAATGTTCAAATAAAAACAAATAAAGATAGAGTTGCAGAAACATTTAGATTTGTTAAAAACTTTCAGGAATTCAAAGTGCAAAAAGACACAGAACTACTTCGTTTTAAAGATATAAAATCATCTGATTTTGTAAAGTCAGGAGATGAAATATCTATTGAAACAAATAAAGTACCTGAAATTATTTTGGAAAAAATGGTGATTGATAAGGTAACTCAAGAAAAGCAAACAGATCTTAAAAATTTCTTCAATATATTAGCAGCAAATTATGAAGAAAAACTAAAATCTGCAGATAATGATAAATGAGATCATGTGGAAGACAAATTGCAGTAAAATCGAATCCTAAATTATGGGAGAAGATTAAAAATTCTGTAAAAAAAGGCGACATGGGTGGACCATCAGGAAAATGGAGTGCAAGAAAAGCACAAATAACCGTAGCAAGATATAAAAAAGCAGGTGGAAGTTTTAAGGGAAAAAAATCAAATTGTAATTCTTTAACAAAATGGAGTAATGAAAAATGGGGCTATATTTCAAAGTCAGGAAATAAAACTAAACGTGGTCGTTATTTACCACTAAAAGTACGTAAAAGCTTAACACAAAAAGAACGTTCTATTGAAAATAAACGTAAAGGAAGCAGAAGAGGACAAAGAGTATCATATTCTAAGTCCGTAAATAGAAAAATGCGTAAAGCTAAAATTTATTAAAAATATTTCTATTTGTATAAATGGAAATTAGGAAATCAAATGGTCTTATAGAGATTTGGTTTAAACCATATTATTATTGTTATTGTAAAGATTCTGATAAAACAAAAATAGTTTGTTCTTTAGATATGGTACATGATTCAATTAGTTCTACTACTCAATTAATCAATCTTCGAACTATGTTAAGTGCATTTCTAATAAAAGAATTATTGAAAAAATATCAGAGAATAGAAATATGCGAAACAAAAATTCAAATGGTAGAATTTTACTTAGAAAATGGATGTAAACTATTAAATGGTACTATAGTTTTTGATCAGTCTTACCTTAATAATAAAATGGAAAATACACGAGAACAATGGGAATATATACAAAAATTTACTGCTAATACTATGAAAACAGTAAATGAAGATTGTTTCAGAATAGCTATAACAAAAGAATATAATTGTGATAAGTATATAAAAGATTTTGAATATTCTCAAATGAATATAAACAAATTAATAGATATATATTTGGCTGAAAATAAAATCGACGACGTATTAAAATTACTTAAGCGAGGTCCAGTAATAACTGGTGAAAAATTGACTGAGATTGAAACTAGAATTATGAATGATGAACAAATGAGAGAATTAGAAATATATAAAAAACTATATAAAATTCCTATACAATGATGGGAATTAGTTTTTCCAAATACATATATAAGCTTCTAGATTTGTTTCTGGATTGAGATACACAAATATATGATTTGAATTGTTATGGGCTGAATGTTTTCCTGGTGGTATAACATATTTTTTTTCGTTATAAGCAGTTATAACAGTTTTGAATGATTTTTTCATATAGTCATCATTTACTCTAAATCCATGTAAATGTATTTTATAATTAATTATGGTTTCATAAAAATCTGGTAGATTTTTTTGTAGATAATCAGTAAATTTTGGACGTGAGTTTATATCATCTTTTGATTCAATTTCAATCTTGATTGGAATAATACAATTAGCTTCAGTGGCTATAAGTCTTCCATGTTTTGCTATCTTATCTTGTACATTATTTTTTATTTCGTCAGGCAACTCATTCAATGGCATATTATAGTCATTTTTGTTTGCCATTTTACCCATATAGTTTATCATGTTTAATGCACAATCTTGCATTGCAATTGCTCTATCAATAGTAGTTTTTGGGATAAAAATTTTAGTTTTCACATAAGATTTCCAATGTTTCATTCTACCAGTAGTTCTTCCAAGCAATTGATAAATTTCATCATTAAATAAATCCATATGACTAATTATAGCATGAGTAAATGGACCTAATGATTCGTTAACCAAAGTCTGACCCATTCCTATACAAAGGAAACCTGTAATAAAAAGTGGTCTATCTCTAAGAGAATACTTATCTAAGATAGATACAATTTCTTCACTTGTTTCTTTTTTATTTTTAGAAAAAGGAATTGTTTCATACTCAATATTATCATTTAAAAATGATATACTTTTTTCTCTACCATTTAGGATAACAACTACAGAATCAGGCCAATAATTAATAATTAATTCCTTCATTTCGTAATGAGATGAAAGCCTAACGTGACTTGGAATAAATGTACGTGATTTTTTATCTATAATTTCAGGAAACTTTATGAAACATTCCTTTGCAAAGTCAAAAATGTTTTTTTCATGTATATCATAGTCATTATGACGTCCTTTTTCATAATTGTGAAAAAAATCTATTAATTCATATTCATGATCTTTTAGACTTATATAATTAGTATCATCATATTTAGTTTCATGAATTTTTATATTCACCCAATCAACATTCCATATTTTACGTGGAGTTGCCGTTAGTCCTATTATTTTATTTACAAAAGTATAATTTATGGCATCTTCAATTAATGGTCTTAACTTATCAATATATTTATGAATTTCATCAAAATATAAATTCACTTTTTCGTAATATAAGACATCATTAAAAGATTCTAAAAGCAATGATATATCTTTTATTCTTTTTCCATTAGTACATACTATAATTACATATGGCTTATCATTGTTCAGCATTTTATGTTTTAGATCAACTAGTGAGCTTACATGATTATTTTCATTTATATTACTACTATTGAATTCAACGATAGAATTCTTTCCATATTTTTGTTCAATAACTTCTAATCTTCCAGAAAATTGTCTATTATTCAAAATAGTATTCATTGTAAAAACAATATGTAGATAATTTTTTGTTAGAATGTTTTCTATGGTAGAAACAATTTCATTGATTGCAGCAAATGTTTTACCTTGTTGTGTAGGTAATACAACAACATTTACTTTCTCAAGATTTTCCATTTTACTTTGACATTAGCATAAACTATTTTTTCAATTTAGAATTACTTTATCTTATGTAAAGTAAATTATAATTTACTGAATGTTGCAATTGTTATATTTCGTTTGCAATATATTTCATTATGGGAAATTGCTTCGTTAAAACCCAATTCAGAATCGTCTGTTAACTCGTCAGAATAACTAAGATCATCTATTTTTGAATTATTTAGTAGGTCTTGTTTTAATAATCTTAACGCAGTTATTTCATCTGGACAAGTAGCTATTAAAGTGTTAATATCAATATTATTATAAATTCCTTGTGAGCAAGAATTTAAGTTCTCTTTAACACAAGTTAAATTAATACAATTATCGTAAGAATTTGTACTAGAACATAATTCGCATTTTTCATAGTTTCTTATAAAGGCGTTATTATTACATTTTGTAAGTTGAGTGTTGAGATTTAAAATTTTAATATCAATTTTATGGATTGTTCCTTTATAGACTTTAGAATTAGATTCGTGAATAGTATTGATAATAGGATAAGCTAATTGAATATTATATTTTTCAAAGTTTTTTTCTTCGATATTAAGTTTTTTACATAGGTTCATTAGGTTAATATATTCTTCATCTGTGAGTTTTTCTTTAACATCAAAGAGTACGTTGGTTATTTCTTGAGATACAGACATTCTTTTTAGAAATAAAAAGAATCGATAAGAAATCAATTTAACCATGATATTGTGGATTGGTATTATTATGCATTGGAGTATTATCTATACCTGGAACATAACGAAATGATTCAGATCCAGTAGATTTTACATAAAGGGTAACAAGCGATAATAAAGCAACAGCTCCTGTGAGATAATTGATAATAGTTTGGTTCTCCATTTATAGCAAATAGAGAAAATAATTTATAATTTAAGCTTTTACGACCATTGCTTGTTTTTTAGCTTTTTTTGGGGATTTTTTTGCTGATTTTTTACCAGATTTTTTTACTGATTTTTTACCAGATTTCTTTGCTGATTTTTTACCAGATTTCTTTGTT
>JACCDO010043634.1_pt1 | contig 33086 bp, 39 predicted proteins | sample 7446101 | NCBI WGS metagenome assembly JACCDO01 (sample SAMN15323440, study PRJNA562643) | freshwater metagenome | isolation source: river surface water | place: USA:Blue River Watershed | collected 2017-08-16 | reverse complement strand
TTAGAAAAAAATTAAAAAAACTAGAAAATATTGTTTTAGTTTTTTTATAAAATTAGAAAAAATTAAAATAAATTATTTTTTTTTGATTTAGTTATTTTTAAAATTAGAATAAAATTAGAAAAACTAGAAAAAATTGTTTTAATTTTTTTTTAATTTTAGAAAAAATTAGAATAATTAAAAAATAGCTTAAAGACATTTCAAATACTTTTATATATGCCCGAAAGTATTACGATAACAGATGCAACTATTGTTAAGTATTTCAATGAAAATCCACACCTAGATATTGTAACGATGAATCATATATTTATTAATATACTGAAAAATCTTTCTTCCAATTTGTCTAGCACCATAAATAGTACGACTAATGCGGAAATTCTTTCTATAGTTAAAGGCATGAATGGTGAACTATCTAAACAAGGTAAAGACATGATACTTAAAATACATGAATCTAAAAAAGAGTATGTTGAAGATATAAAGACAATGCTTACTAATAGCAACTTATCACATAATGATAAGCTGTCTTTACTTTTAGAGAGAATTACCAATTTGTCTAACAATATTAACAGCACAACCAATGCGGAAATTTTATCTGTAGTTAAAGACATTAAAGGAGAACTATCTAAACAAAGTAAGGATATGATAGTTAAAATGCATGAATCTAAAAAGGAGTATATGGAAGATGTAAAAACTTTGCTAACAAATACCAACTTGACGCATAGTGATAAGCTATCTTCACTCTTAGAGAGAAATACCGAAGCATTAGTTATGAAGACAGCTAATCTTCTCAATGATGTCATTCCAAAGAACCAAACCATACACTACAAGCAAGTTGAAACCACCCTGAAAGAATTCTATAACAATATTTCGGTTGATACCAAGAAACTTTTAGAAAACACCAAGAGAGACGATAGTTCACTTAAAGATTTTATGGGGACTATTGATACACAATTTAATACCATGGTTTCTTCTTTGCAACAACCTATTTATAGTTTCATTTCTGCGAGTGAAGAGAGAATGAACACCAGTTTGTCTTCCCTCAAAGAGAGTGCGTTTACACAAACTAAGGAACAAGAAAGGCTCACCAATGAGCTATTAGAATTCTTGAATAGGTACAAGAATAACTCCTCTGTTAAAGGCTCCATCTCTGAAAATATATTGTATAATCTTCTGCAAAATATCTTTCCCAGCGATGAGATTATTGATTGTCGTAGCAATACTGCCTCTGGCGATTTTATAGTTAAACGTCTCAACAAAACTAGCCCAACTATCATGTTTGAAAACAAAGACTATAAAAATAATGTCAACACTGAAGAGGTAGATAAATTTGTGAGAGATGTTCAACTTAAAAAATGTCACGGCATTTTTCTTTCTCAGTTTAGCCCTATCACGTATAAAAAGAACTTTCAAATTGATATTTGTAACGGATTTATCTGCGTGTATATACCAAATGCTGGATATGACATTGATAAAATCAAGACAGCTATAGATATTATTGACAATCTTTCACTCAAGTTGAATGTTATTGAAAAGGAATATACATATGATGCCATCAGTATTCCCACCACAGATATTGATGCAATATTGGAAGAATATCACAGATATGGCATAAAACGACTAGAAATGATTGAGTTTATCAAGAATACGAGCAAACAAATGATTGACAATATGGAAGAATTGACATTCCCTTGTTTGCGTAAAACATTGATTGCAGTTGGAAAGGAAGAACATGATAGCGAATTTAAATGCACTACTTGTAATCAATGGAGCGGCAAAAATAAGGCAAGTCTTGCGGCTCATATGCGTAAATGTAAGGCAACCCTTAAAGCCGGTGAACTACAGGAACCCCTCAATCTAGTTATACCCAAATCAAATGGAAAATAATATATAACGTATCAAAATATAATTTATAGGTTATATGTATAGAGATGTCTTGTACAAAAATAATTATTGTCAGTGCGTTGTTATTGTTAATTTGTTTTTTAGTTGTTCAATTTTTTAATGATGGTAAAAACATCATAGAAGGTCATGGTGGAGGAGGCGGCGGAGGACGTGGTGGTGGCGGACGTGGTTTTGGTGGCGGAGGACGAGGTGGTGGTTGGGGTGGACGTGGTTGGGGAGGACGTGGATGGGGAGGATATGGATGGAGAGGACGAGGTTGGGGTGGACGTGGATGGAGAGGTAGAGGATATTATGGCAATAACTATTATTATGGTGGCGGTGCCCCTTTATATATTTATTGTGATGAAGATAACCATCTTTGTCCTTATCGATACTATGGTATATTTTATTAAATCATAGTATGATTATGTTGTAAATCCATAAAATATATTTACAACATATTATACACCTTTGGACATCTATATTATTTGCTTCCAAACTTTTTGCAAAGAATTAGAATACCTGTTAATGCAAGTATATAATTCAGTACCATTCCGTATATATGATCGTTTGTGTCCTTTATTTCAATAAACACCGCATTACCCAATGATCCTAATGTAATCAACGTGATAACCGATGTAGGGATGTTTATCTTACTAAAATACTGCAGGATAAAAAGGTATAATATACCGACTACCCTCAAACACATAGAAATCCGGCCTAGGATAGTATTGTATTCTCTCATATATTACACTGACAAAAAAATATTCCGTTTTTAATGATATATTTTTTCTATATAATTTATATGAGTACAGAGAGAAAAGATAATATTACAATAGTATCAGGTTATTGGCCAGTTTCTAATAAATATACACCTGAAACATATTATAAATGGTTTGCTAATACAATGCAAATCAACCAACGCATGTATTTTTTTTGTGATCCGTCTATAAAAGACACTATTATACCATACCGCAAAGGATTGGAGACTATTTTTGTTGATCATCCTCTCAATAATTTTTTTTCTATCAACTATTATAGAAAATTTGTATCTGACCCATTTAATAAATTATCCAAAGAACGCAGTAAAATTTTACACGAAAAGATTGATCTCATGAAAGTAGCTAAAGACATGGATGGAGAAAATGCAACCGATTTTTATATTTGGTATGATGCAGGTGCATTTATTTATAGAAATCAACCTCCACCAAGCATACGTTTAAATCTAAAAGATGTTAATAGTTTACCTCGTAATAAAGTATGTTATAGTGAGCCATTTCCTTCTAGTGATGATTATTCATACGCAAGTACTATTCACATTATACATAAAGATTTAATTGACCAAATACATACATTGTATTATAAATATGTTAAAATTTGTATTACAAAATATAGAGATTGGCGTTGTGGTTCTGATGAGGTAGTATTTACTGAAATGTTAAAAGATTATCCATACTTGTTTTATAAAATATCTACTGGATATGGAGAAAATATTAGGCAGCTATACAAATTCGTATGATTTACGTGACGTCTGTAATATTTTATTCATTAATATTTTATTTGTATTTATTATATTTTTATTAAATTCATCTATTGCGTTTACTAATGATTCGTATATAGATATTGTCATATCATTCTGTAAGGTGTCTACCAGTTCTGAATATTGCTTTTCATATACTATGCCTGGTATATTATAAGCCTCTTTTGTCCTCTTATCAACTATTAATGGTTTTTTAAAAGATAATGCCAAAGAAATCATACCTGTAAATCTGTCATAGTTTATATACGATGTATTACGTAATAGTATATAACTACTATCATTTATTAGTTCTATTAAATGTTCATTTGATATATTATGATATAGTTTAACATTTGAAAACTTTCTTAAATTATCATAATTTCCATCTCCCCATACAATAAAATTAAAATTATGTTTACTATTTTCTATAAAATATCGTAAATCTTCATCTACCCAGCTATTCAAAAAATAACCAACCATTGTTATTAATTTGTTATAAGATATTCGTGTATCTATTGGATTAAAAACTGGCAACATATATGATATATTATTTCCAGTTATATAAGGTGTTAATGATATATATCTATTAGAAACATTCTGCAATATTGATAAATGCAATAATGATATTACACTTGGATGATATATTACATCGTCATTGCTAGATAACTTAAATATTACATCATATAATGAGATAACATCTTCATTTAATTTGTCTGTTATAAACATGACATTGTCAATATTAGAATATAATTTACAAACATATTGTTCTTCACCTCTTGTATTATTTGATATATACAATGTTATATTGTGTTCTTGCAGTAATTCACACAAAAAAAATAAACATTCGCAATGACCAAACAAAGACACTATTGCAATTTTCATATACATATTAAAGTAATTATATATATGAAATCAAACGATATTTTACATAAATCGTAACAGAGCAAATTTAATCATGTTTAAATATGCGTAACCCTTCTCATTGCTTGGCTCAATTGCCATATTCTCGCCCCACTCATTCCAAGAATTAAATAATATTATCTTATTTATCTCTTCCCTTTCATTTTTGTATCTACTAAGTAAAATATTTAATATGTTTGATTGTGCGTGATAATTAGTATTTTTTATAATCGTAACCTTGTTCAATTTGTTAGGAATATACAACCTTGCCGTATTATTAAAATCAAAAAACATACTTGCTGGATAGTTTACTGATATATTATTGATAACTTCATTTATAGTGAAATGATTAAAATAATCTGTTATTGCTGAACGTTTTTTATAATCTGGATAATGATTGTATTTATTCATATACACATACAAATTATCTGTTTGATCTTGCATGTTGTTTACAACCAGATTTATACCATTAAATCCAGCATTTATACATTCTTTATTTAACATGTGTTTAAACATGTATAAATTTGATATTGGAATACACCAAGGATGATGTACATAAAATACTGGTTTATTATCAATTTTATAATAATTTGTGTGTTTAAAATAACCTATTAAAGTTTTAATATTTTCTGCGTAATTTTTAGCATCATATATATTATATATCTTATCTGTTGTATTAAACGCTGGGTTATTACTCCAATCTTCATTTGCCCAAATAAAATAAACCTTGAAATCATTTCCCAAATTTACTTTTCCATTAAAAAAATTATTAAAACAACGTTCCATTATTAAATGTCTATTTGATATTGAATTTATTGAAAACCAATAATAATATATTGCAAACCCATATATACCAAATAATTTCGCAATATCTACTTGTCTTTGAATCAATCTTGGATTTGTTAAATTATAATCAGTTATATGCGTTAATCCTAATATATTTTTAGATGGTGTCATTAGATTATTTATATTTTTATTTTGTTGCAAATATGTTTGTAAGTTTGTAATGTCTGTCATACCTGGATAATAATTCTTATCATTCTCTAATATCTGATGAAATTGTGGAAAATATATACAAAATGGTTTTACTTTTTTATGTATATCACTATAATTAATGCTTCTAATATCTGAACTAAATAAATTATTGTATAATGTCGTGTGTTTAATAATAGTCGATGTATTCTCTATATTATATTTGCCATTTTCTTTTATAACATATTCTAACATTTCTATTAATTTTCTACCTATAATACTATTAATATTATCATAATCTTTTTCTTGTTCTATTACTGACTTGTAATGTTGAATATTTTTTGGAATTCTCTCTTTAAATGCACCAATGTCATTATACAAAATAGGTAATCCTGAGTTAATATATTTTGTTAATGAATAACAATAAGTTTCACCCCATTTATTCAGTAAAAGCAAAAAGGTTATATTATATCTTTTAATATAATCATAAAATTCTCCTTCATTATAAACACTCACATTTTTTCCAACAATAACATATCTTAATCTATAATCTTTATATTGTGTCATATTTTCAAAAAGGTAATCTATTATCTCACTACCTTTGTACTCGCTGTATTCATGAAGAAGACCTATATTTATTTGTTTATTATAAATAATCGGTATCCTTTTTGTTGAATAATCAACAAGATAATCGTTATGAGCGGATATTATAAAATTATTATTATTAAACCATCTACTATATTGTTCATATGTAAATAACGATGGATGAATAATAAGGTCTGCACAATCGAATATTTTTATTATATCGCAATGTATATTTAAATTTTGCACAAGATAAGCATAATGATAATATGGTGTATTTGGATAATTATTTAATACACCTGTAAACCAGCAATAATCATGAATAGCTATAATTATTTTACTACCATACATATTTTTAATATTTACTATATCTATTGGAACTATATCGGAAAACAATAATTGTTGCACAAAAAGAATATCATCCGTCTTGAATTTTATACTAGAAAGTGTTTTTGCATTATTCACCTCTATAAAATTCACATTTGTATAATTTGATACTATATCTCTTTTATATTTCATTGTTCCTCCTCCGTATATGTTACTAATTATATATACATCATATACGCTATAATTCATATCATCCTTTATATCTACCTCTAATTGAGGGATTACAGATTCCGTTGAATTTTTATCATGTATTATATTTGACTCTGTCTTCTTTGTTCTAACTGAATATTCTGTTAATAAATTATAGTTTGACTTGTTAGCATTTCTAGTATTAATCAATATATTTGGCCTTTCTATATCAATATTATTGAACCTTAAATTATAATTTAATTTTTTATTTATACTTTTATTATTTACATGATTTAACATATTATCACTATTTTATCAAAATATAATAATATGAGAAAGATACCTTATTTTGTTAAAGAATCCAATGTATCTTGCATTATACGAATTTCATCTTGTTGAGTTTGTTTTATAGTTTGCGCAATTATCATAAATATCACTGCATAATGTAAACGCATTTACATAATATTTGATTTATTTGTTACATGACATATTTCTTGTCAATGGCCGTATTTTCAGCAACACGCCGGATTATCTTATTGAAATCACGTTTTTCAGACACCTCGTCTGTTGGACCCATTGATTCCATAGTCAGCTTCAAATAGTGGTCATATTTCCTACTATTGTATTCTGTACAACCTGTATTTGCCTGTTTCCAATCATCTAACATCATAATATTCTTGTGCGTGAGCTGCTTTATAATATTTTTTAGCATATCTTGGGCTGCATTATCCTTTTCCCATTTATTATTCTCCTTAATATGCATGATTTCTCTTTTGACGTCACTGCAATGAATTGGCCTCTTAGTCACATCTAAACTATTAAGCCCTCTCAAAAACATTCTAGATATGCCTTCTGCAAAACCCAGCTCCCCCACCTTTTCCAAGTCGGTCAGATTCAATTGTAATGATTTTATGAAATCCTTCATATTCATTGCATCTTTGCACGTCTCATTCAAGAAAACATTTAAATTGAATGTCTTGTTGTTATTGTGGCTGTTGATAGTATTATTATTATTAAATGATTTACCATCCTTTACAACGTCTAGTAATTGTTTTTGCAAATCTATATTCTCCTCATGTTTTTCATACAATTGTTTATTTTGGTCCACTATCAATTGTTTGAATTCTTGGTTTTGCTTGATTAACTCCAAAATTATATTTGTTTGTATTTGTATATCGTCTTGTAATGGCGCCGTCGGTTGTTCAATCATTGATACATTTGAGCATTTTTTTTTATGACGATACATGTTCTGTCTACAACTAAATGTTTTTCCACAATCACAGACGTTATTGGGTTCATCGACCGCGCTTTTTTGTAGTCCTAGCGTAGTCATTTCGTGCTTACGTGTCATTGTATGACGTGTATACTCATATTTAGTAGAGCATTTAAATGCGCATTTTTCACAAATATAATTCGGTTTATCAAAATGCGCGCATAACGTAGTCATATGTAGTCTTATATAGGACTACAAAAAAAGCGCCTAAATATTCCGTAAAAAAATTATCGTCACAAATTTTGAATTATTTTTTTTGTGCTGAGACGCTAATTTTTCATTATGGTCACAAATGGACCTTTTTCCAAAAGTCTTTTGGGATTCTGAAAAATGGACAAAAATAAATGTCCATTTTCGGATTTTCCAAATTACTTTTAGAGTAAAAAATCGTAAATTCGCAAGAAGGCCTCTAAGTTCCACTTTTCATATATAATATTCTTGTTTTTGAACTTAAAGCACAATAGACTCACTCACCCCGTCACATATTTCTTATCTATGGCAGTATTTTCAGCAACACGCCTGATTATCTTGTTAAAGTCGCGTTTTTCGGCATCATCATCAGTAGGCCCCATAGATTCCATAGTAAGTTTCAGGTAATGATCGTATTTTTTACTATTGTATTCCGTACAACCAGGATTGGCCTTTTTCCAATCGTCCAACATCATAATATTTTTATGTGTGAGCTGCTTTATGATATTTTTCAATTTGTCTTGGTTTGCATTATCCTTTTCCCATTTATCTTCATTCTTTATGTGCATTATTTCCCTTTTGACGTCACTACAATGAATGGGTCTTTTAGTTACATCCAAACTATTCAATCCCCTCAAAAACATTCTAGATATGCCTTCTGCAAAACCCAGTTCACCAACCTTTTCCAAGTCAGTCAAGTTCAATTGTAATGATTTTATGAAATCTTTCATATTCATAGCATCTTTGCACGTCTCATTCAAGAAAACATTTAAATTGAATGTCTTGTTATTATTATGGCTGTTGATAGTATTGTTAACTTGGTTATTGTGTTTTGTCCCATCTATCATCGTCTTATTTTGCTCCAATAATTGATTGCTCTGTTGTATTAACAATTCTTTAAATTCCTGATTTTGCTTGACCAATTCAAGTATGAGATTCGTTTGTATATCGTCGTGTGATTGTTTTGCTGCTTCCATTGAATGAGACATTTTTACACATTTTTGTTTGTGATTCCACAAAGATGATGCATGTATGTATTGTTTACCACAATCACATTTGTATTCCTTAGGTTCATGCTTAGTAGCAACTAAATGTTGTAAATCGTTCGTATTTGTTCGTATTTTATGTTTTGCAGTCAAAATATGTTTGTCGTAGCACCATTTTCTATCCGTTGTATAGTCACATTGTTTACAATATAATTTTTCTGCAACAAAAAGTTGCAAATCGTTCGTCATTTCTTCGTATAATAGACGAAGATAAAAGTTGCTAAATAAAAAACGCGTTCAAACAAAAAAAAATTATCGTCACATTTTTTAAATTATTTTTTTTGTGCCGAGACGCTAATTTTTAATTATGGTCACAAATGATCGATTTTCCAAAAGTATTTTGGGATTTCCAAAAATGGACATTTATTTTTGTCCATTTTTGACTTTCTGAAAAAACTTTTAGAGTAAAAAATCGTAAATTCGCAAGAAGGCCTCTAAGTTCCACTTTTCATATATAATATTCTTGTTTTTGAACTTAAAGAAGACACGACCGCATCCAGATATAATATTCTTGTTTTTGAACTTAAAGAAAAAGAATTGGGTCCCACACCCCCCTAATAATCCCAATCTTCTTCAGCATCGCCTATAGTAATTGGACATTTGCAAAATATGGATTTAGGCATTGCGTTAAGCATCCTCATAGTACCTACCGACAAATACTCTCCGCAGTCGCTACAATTTATGCCCTCTATCATTTTATAAACGTTATAGCTGATGTATGAACTGACGTATGATGTTCCGTTAAATCCTATCATCCAATGATCATCATTGTAATTATGCACCCTCCAAAATTCCATACTTTTTAATGCGCACAACAGATAGGCCTTGTTTAATTTCGTATTATTTATAATTGCCGCATTTTTTTTTGTTTCAAAACAATAACTTTTTATCATATCCACGATGTCGTACGGCAGTTTCTTCAACCCCCGATTTATTAGCAATTGCTTCTCTATTGAAGACATTTATATACTTGATGTCATACACTATTCACCCACATTCAAGTTCAATTTTTAATACAACTCGCCGAATTTATAAAAAAATTGAAACCGCCTTCAAACATATTCCAGTCTACACAAAAGGTACTACCATGTCAGCCGTTGACACACAAATAAACACAACATATTACCAATTAAACAAAGAAAAAATACAAAAACAATATGCATTGAAGAGAGAAGACAAGGTGGCTTATCAGATTGAATACAATCTCATAAACCATGATAAATATTTGGACTATCAAAAGAGTTATTACGAGTCCAAGAAAGACGAAATTCTACGCATGAAAAAAGAAAAAATTACGTGTGAATGTGGCAAATTAGTTTCAATGGGATATATGACAGCTCACAAAAAAACAAAAGTTCATCGCATATTTGAAGAATCAATCAGTGTTTCTTCTTCTAATATTTCGAACGAAGAGAGAAGTGTCCCTACATAAGTATTATTTGCGTTTATGTTTTAGTGTTTTATTTTTAGTTCCTTTTTTTCCGCTGAGAGAACGCCGAATAAATGCATCAATTTGGCCTTGTTGAGCCACTATCATATCTGCCGTATTTTGAAAATAGGAACGAAACTTCTTGCGCATTTTTGGAATGTCGTCTATGCATATCCATCTTAATTCGTCCTTTTCAAATATCTTGCTATGCTTTATCATATGCTCTGACAATTTGCGTTCAACAAACCGATGATTGTTATTATAATATATCGGCAACATTGGGTCATATGCCATTGGAAATATGTGCATCCTATAGGTCTTCCCACCTAAACTGCCCCAATCAATATTATACGTGCCATATCGCGTCAATAACTTCTTGATATCATTTTCCATCCCTAAAAACCCTGTCAGCTCCTCACTACCTTCTCTCATCGCCGTCTGCATGAATGATTCATTGTTGTCTGTTCCACCCCCAATATCGCTCCATCCAGGCGTATCGGCATATTTATTCTCCTTTCCAAACAAAAAATATAGCTTGTTATTGTGAATTGTTGTTGGTAATATCCCTGCACCCATATAATATACAAGCAAATTTTCTTTTTTTCCAGTTTTTTATTCGGCTTAAATTACGCTTGAATTACATTATTATTATACCATTACAAATTAATGAATTCATGTTGTATATGTAGCATAGTTAAAAATGGCGCACAATATTTAGAGAGAGTATTACAAAATATGGAACAAATTGGAAGCATATTTGATGACTATGTTATTATTATATGTTATGATGATTCTAGTGACAATACCTTACAAATACTCAAAGATTATGTAGACAAAAATAGCCGGTTTAGATTATTAATCAATACGACTAAGATTGAAGTTGGAGGTCGTACACATAAAATAGCAAATGCGCGCAACCATTGTTTGAAACATATTAAGGAGTATTTTACAGATTATCAGTATTTTATTATGATGGATTGTGATGATGCATGTGCCTCACCTTTCAATATAGACGTATTGAAAAACAATCTAAAAAGAACTGACTGGGATGGACTCACATTTAATTTGACCCACCCATGTTACAATTTATGGGCTCTCTCTATGAAACATCTAGTATATAGTATTTGGCATTTTCGTCAACCAACTGCTCATAAAAATTATAATGATACCATCCATCATTTAGTTAAGACGTGCCCTTCTGGTGAATTAATACCCGTATATTCTGCATTTAATGGATTTGCTATTTACAGAACTCACAAGTTTATTAATAGTTGTTATGATGGAAACCCTAGATTAGATTTGATACCGCCATATTTGATGAAAGAAAATATACGTGTATGTGGAGAGATAACTCCTTTTTTTTGGGGTGGTCCTGACCAAGATTGTGAACATCGCAGCTTTCACTTGTATGCCATATTTCAAAATGATGCTATCGTAGCCATTTCTCCTGAAATTCTTTTTTAACAATGAATTGAGTTTATAATTCAATATTTACAACATTTAGTTATATTAGATGAATAAATGTTGTATATGTGCGGCAATAAAAGGATTTGCTCATCACTTAAATCCCGTTTTTTTAAATATGGACAAAATTGGAGCTATGTTTGATGATTACCGAGTAGTTTTATTTTTTGACCACGATGAACCTTCTTGGTTTATTGACAATACTTTAGAAGTAATTCAAAACTATGTGTCACGAAATAATAAAGTTACTCTAATAATAAATCCTACACCCCTTCCAAATGATGCACCCAAAACACATAAAATTGCCCATGCAAGAAATGGTTGTCTTCAATTTATAAGAGAACATTGCCCTACATTTCAATATTTCATTGTAATGGATAGTGATGATGTAAATGTCAATCCAATTAAAATAAATGTCTTACAAACATATCTAGAAAGAACCGACTGGGATGCGCTATCATTTACTAGATCAGGTAATTATTATGACTTGTGGGCACTCTCTACGAGAGAACTTATATATAGTTGCTGGCATTTTCAAAAACCACATGCCCTACCAATATATCAAAATGCCATTAATAATGCTTTAAAAGATTGTCCAACCGACGGATTAATTCAAGTATATTCCGCATTTGGAGGATTTGGTATATACAGAACACACAAGTTTATTGATTGTTCATATGATGGCCACCCTAGGCTCGATCTCATACCTCCATTTTTATTGAAAAAAAACATTGAACTTTGTGGAGAAATTACTCCTTATCAATGGTTGCCTAACCCTGACCAAGATTGTGAACACCGCAGTTTTCATATACAAGCCAAGATTAAGAATAATGCCAAAATAGCCATTGCGCCTGTAAGTATTTTTGATTAAACTAAATAAAAAGAAAATAAGACATCATCAAACCAAGGCATAATCATCGATCTTCAGCTTTAATTTTCCTTGAAGATGTTTTTGTGTATATTTGTAAAATATGTATCCAATAATGCTACCAATAATGGCACCCACTATTGTTTGTAACAAAAAATGCTGTTGACTTTGTACTCTTTGATAAATGGTCACGAGAGAAATAATTAGACATCCCAAAAGTAACATATTATTATTGAGTACCAAATAGGTATAAATAGTGGAATAAAACATCGACTGGATATGACCCGATGGCATTCCATACTTCTCAAAAGTCAATTTTCGATATATTTTCTCCAACTTGAATAAGTGAGTATCGTCTATTGGTCTAGGTTGGCCAAAAACACCTTTTAGAATATAATTTATTAGGCTGTTTATTAGAAAACCGACAATATATATAGTAGTATAACTATTTTGTACATATAAATAACTAACCGACATTATAAACAAAATTTCCGGCCCATGGAATCCTATAAAATTTATTATATGTTCAAACATATAATATATAGAGAGAAATTTATTATTGATGCCTCCCTCACTCCACTCCCCCAATCCAATCCCCGATATAATCTTAATACTGGTATAGATTTTCACTTATAATAGTTATCGCCCAATCCGCGCCATTCAAGTTCACCACATTTCCTTTATCATTCAATAACCGAATACGCATTCTCTCTATATCTACTGGACCAAAATATGTGCGCCGATTGTCTTGTAATTGCCCACTAAAATCAACATATAATGTTCCACCAACAGATGATTGTTTAATCGGGATAATAGCAAATACATCCGTGGTGGTGGGCGCCTTTGCACGCATTTCCATGTTATTCACGTTATTTTTCAAGATCTCATTAATCGTATATATCTGGCTCTGTGTTAGAGTTCGCGGTGAACTCTGTATTAATTGTGCAACTTTTCCAAACTCAGATGGTTCGCAAATATAGGGTTGGTCCGTGGAATAATAAGACGGCAATTTCACCACTTTGGAAGGTTCCGTAATTGATACAAGGCCGTTGTTCAAGTGATTCTGATTATAGTCGTCTAAAGCTAATATGAAATATCGCGGACCATTTAAATCCAAGACTGAATCTGCGGTGTTTCCGCTTGCGTCTACACGAATCGCTCCAGTTTGTAATATTATACCATTTTCAATAATCGTTGAATTATGATACCCCATAAGCCACCCTAGTGTTTGGTTTAGATATAACCCATTTTGGACACAGGTTGTTTCGCATTGCAATTTTAGAGTAGGGTCAAAGAATATCAATTTTGTTGTAGTCGGGTTAATCGTAAATATAACAGGTGACCCATAGGTGCCTCCATCCAACTTCATAGTTATTTTATAATTCGACGAATTATATGATACTGGTAGGACCGGGGATGTAAACGTAAACCCAGCCGCAGCAAATGCATCATTCAATGCCGTTACAAACGTGGTAGGCGTATAATTACCAGACGGAATTGATATTGCAATGTTATTAATTACTCCGCCTGATACATCTGACACCCAAAAACAAGTATTCCCATAATTTACGTCTATTACATAATATGTAAGTGGGACCTCTATAGACCACAACCGCAGCGACAAGACGTCAGTCAAATGGTCCGATAAATCCAACGTATAATCTGTGCTAATATTTGCCCCTGACGATTCTTGACGGAAAAAGCTGTCCAATACTATCAACCGCTGGGTCGTGTTTTTCAACGTAGGATTCAATTTACCATCTTGCGCAACAGGCAGTTGGTATGTATCATTTACACCTAGCTGCTCTCGATTCATAGGCAAATGATTATTTGAATAAACCCCAATCTTTTGGAACCGGTCTGTTATCTTGTCTGCTTGCACCTTATTATTTTGCTGTAACGATTCTATATTATGCAGCCATTCATTTGTTTGTCTTTGAACCGGCTCATATTCTGCATCTTCTGCGCTTGTCATTAGTTGGTTCGCATAATCTAACAATTTTTCTTGCATTTCCTTGAAAAAAATAACCATCTTATCATTTCTTTCTTTTGTGTATTTTTCAATATAAGTATTTGTTTTTTGTACTATAGTATCCGTGTCCGTCGCATCATCCAAGTCCAAGATAATTAATAGCTCAGGATAAGTATAATTATCAATATTTGTATCAATTTGAGGTGAATTGTTTGCCATATACTTTATGTAGATATTTCTTTATATTCTTCATTTTTTTTCATATCAAATTTAACCAAGAATGCATCCATTATTTCTTGTTTTACGTCCCGCTCACAACAAATAGGGTGACGAAATAATTTATCCGGAATAGTGGTCAACCCTGAACCCCGCTTTAAATGTGTCCTTTCTTTGAAAAGGATATAATCTAATATTTCTAACAAGCCGGTTGATAAGTCGTCCCTGTCTACATGATATTTGCCGACAAATATATACCGATTAAAGTTACCTGTATCATATATTTTATACGTCTTATTTGTTACATGCGCGTTCCTTACTAGTCCTATTCCCATAACCTTATTCTGCGTATTATTCATTTCCACCACAAATACCAATGATTTAGGATCTATTTTTGGAGACATTTGTTGCGGTGCGCCATATATGCATCCCGAAAAGTTTGAACGCATTTTATAGGCAGCATTTTCATCCCAGGTAGCATTCGTAAAACGACTTGATACAAAAGTTAACATAATTTATTGCATTATAATCATATACCCATAGAACATTTCAATTTTATAAATTATTTACAAATATTTTATAACTATATAATATGTTAACCGATACAATAAATCATTTTAGAGCAAGTGAAAAAGAAACACAATTTGTTGCGTCATTAAAAGATACTATTAAACGTTTTTCACGACCACCTGCATCTATGCATCCAAATGTTAAATATCTCACTATTATGGCATGTCATACTGATTCAATATTGAGAATAAATACGATTGTAAATAATCTTAAATATTTAAGATTCAAAAATAATGACATTATTATTATTAACAGCAAAAATACAAAGCATGGAAATAATTTGAAAACTATATGCAATAATATGAGCATTCAATATATAGAAATATTGAATGATACTGCATTGGATTCGGGAAAATGGATGCACGTTCTTAAGCACAACTCAATTCATCCATATAAATATGTGGTTTTTACAAATGACTCGTTTTATATTAATAATCCTGTATGTCATTTTTATAATTTAATGATGACAAGAAATGTTGATTTATACGGATACAATGATAGTACACAAATCACATATCATTATCAGTCATATTTATTTGGTATTAAAAGAGAATCTGTTCATAAATTTATAACACATTATGAATCTGTCAGGCACCTTTTGACAGACTATTTATCCGTTGTTTCTAATATTGAATTAAAACTTACTAGTATATTTCAAAGCAAAGATTGCTTTTTGAAGATTGGAAATTTTTATAAACATAAAGATAAAAATATATTTTTTAATAGTGATTCGCTTTATATTAAATTAATGCAAAATCAATTATTACCATTTGTTAAATTGAAACGATTGATTGCGGATAGAAATGTAAAAAATAAATCTACTATTTCAAATCAATTAAACCTGAACATAAAATAAAATCTTCAATAGTATATATGCAGATCTTTATCAAGACCTTGACTGGCAAGACGATCACTATTGAGGTGGACCCCGCCGATAGCATTGATGAGGTCAAGAGAAAAATTCAAGAAAAAGAGGGAATTTAATACTTTTCTACGAAAAAACTTAATAACATATCTATTATATATAAATGCGAAAACGTAAAGAACATATAATAGAAAATGATATTGAAAAAAAACATTGTCCTACATGTGATAAATTAAAAGAATTAAATGAATTTAATAAACAAAGTTCAAGTTGGGATAAAATAGCTAGAATGTGTAGAGTATGTTATTGTAATTATAAAAATGATAAAAGAAAAAATGACCCAAAATATCATGAAAAAGACATGTTATATAAAGAATATTACGAATCATCTGGTAGAAGAAGAGAAATTTCTGCAATACGATACGTAGATAAAAAAGACCATATTATAAAACAATGCACAGAATATAATAAAAAACGTTATAAAGAAGATCCATATTATAGATCAGTTTTTCTTATACGTTCTAGAATTGGAAAAGTATTGAGAGAACGAAATATAGGTAAACAAGATAAAACATACGATTTATTAGGATGTTCTAAAGAAGAATTTATTAAATATTTTGAAAATAAATTCACAGATGGAATGTCGTGGGATAAAGTAGGAAAATATATTCACATAGACCATATACGTCCATGCAGTAGTTTTGATTTAAAGAATGCTGAAGAGCAAAAGAAATGCTTTCACTATACGAATTTACAACCATTATGGGCGACAGATAATTTAAAAAAAGGAAGCAAGTATAAAGATGATGAATCAATATAAAATTATTAAAGGGTGTGGTGCCAAATCATACATTTACATTTGTCCCATTCTACAATTTAGAAGAAAAGACCCATTCAATATTTACGGGTAGGTAAATACTCAAACAATCTTTTCTATCTTGGCAGGATAAACTCTCAACGTCCTACTGCCGTCACGCCTAATCACTATTCGCAAATCTTCCTCTTCAACCGGCACCTCTTTAAGGACATACCACGCCGGCTTGCCCCGTTTCTTACTCCAACTAGCTATTTTTTGTTTATTTTCTGACATGTAATAATTCCTATACGACAATACTGGGTCATCCGTCTTGTACTGGTCAGGCATCGCAAGCGCAAACGGCGTCAACCCCTTTTCTTCAAATTTTTCCTCCTCTGGCATATTTTCTCTCAAATAAAGCGCAACAAGATACGATTTATGAACCTTTGTTTCTGGATGCCCATATCTGTACTTCCATTCGGCATGGAGATGGTCAATAAGGTCCAGCGTCCATATGAAATTCGCCTTGGACTTTCGGCACCAAATAGTCACAGGATGATTTTTATGCGCAACTCTGTACAAGGTCTCATTCTTGCCATCATCCGGTTCTACAAGTCTTCTTGCTGAACAAAGCATCTGGACCGCCTCTAATAATATTTTACTTACATGTTTATCCATCATACTCTCCGCAATCTCCTTTTGAATCAATGAGAGAATAAATATATTCATTTTACTTACCCCATATATGTTATATTTTGTATATGATAGATAATACAAAATATATTTCAATTTTTTATTATTTACTTTATTTAGGAGGTTGTCAAGTGTGCTAACGCCTGAAAAGGTTCCTTTACACCACAATAAGAAAAAGAAATGGACGATAATTTTATTTTTTAAGATAATTTTGTCTCATTTTTCTTTTTAGTCGGTGTAATTTTTACAAAATATTGCGTTTGAAGTTATATTATATAATATGATATATAATTATATAATGGAAAATAAAAATTTGTACACAAATTTATTTTATAATAAATTTAATAAAAATGTTTATTCGCAAAATGGTGAGGATGGAATAATAGAAGAAATGCTAAAAAGATTAGAAATAAATAGTGGATATTTATGTGAATTTGGAGCATGGGATGGAATTCACTTGTCAAATACTTTTAATTTAGTAAAAAAGGGATTTAATGCAGTATTTATAGAAGGAGATAGTAATAAATACAAAGACCTGTTAAATACTGTTAAAACGTATCCAAATATAACTCCTTTGTTTGCATATGTAGATTATAAAGATACTGATAATTCGTTAGATAATTTGTTAAAAAGGACAAATATTCCCATAGATTTTGATATATTATCTATAGATATTGATTCTTATGACTACCAAGTTTGGAAAAGTTTAAATATATATAAACCAAAAATAGTTATAATTGAAATAAACTCTAGTGTTAATACTAATAATATTGAATATATCCATAATGAGACAACATACAAGGGAACTGGATTTAGACCAACATATGATTTAGGTATCGAAAAGGGATATACTTTTGTATTACATACAGGAAATATGTTTTTTATTAGAAATGATTATTTTCATAAATTAGATATAAAATATGATAATCCACTTGAAAATTTTAGAACAAATTGGGGTGGTTTATAAAAATGTATTACACCGACCGAAAAGAAAAATGAGACAAAAATATAATAAAGATAATATACTTAATTTAATATAATGAGGATTAAATTAAGTGATAAATATCAAAATGAAAGAGAAGAAATATGTAATAAAATTATAACCATATTAAATTTAAAAGAAGACAACACCTTTTTATTATGTGAATTAGATGAAGACATAGAAAAACAAAATAAAATATTAGAAATGAAAGAAATTACCAAGGGTGTAATATTAAGTGTCCCATTTTAAATCTTCAAGGGTGTAAATGAGAAAAGGTGTAAAAACTACAAAAGTTAACATTTATAATTATATTTTGTATTATACGATATCACAAAATATATTTCAATTTTTTATCGCCTTGGCGCCCGACGTCGTCGTTTCTCCGTTTTTTTAGTGCGTTTGCTTTTACGTGCACTTCGTGTACGCGGTTGTTTGTGACGACGACGTTTTGTCACGGATTTTCCGCCCCAGCCATCAATTTTTCGGCGGCTTTCTGGACAAGCAGACGAATTTCTCCATCTATACCACCAACTCTTGCAATTTGGGTTGGGTGCTTTATTAAAGCCGTAATTCGTATTTTTATTATCCCATGCAAGTACGTCTTTGGCCCGTCGTTCTTTTGGACAAGACATTGGATGACCCAATCTATACGACAAATTCGCGCAGTTTATATTGGTCGTATCGTTCATGTTATATTTTGTAGCTGCATTTGCATCATCAGGCCTTGCCACTTCCGGTATCGGCGCAGGCGCTGGCGCCCGTTGTTGCGCATTAATATAATCAATCGCCAATAGTATCATGTTTGTATCACGACATTGCTTCTTATTCGCCCCAGGAGAACTTCTGGTGCCATTGTAAAATGATTTATACATTTCCCAATTCTTGTTGATTCCATTGATACGTTTACACGAGATATCATCATTTGTACTATTACTATATGGATTACACGTATCTATATTCTCATTTGCCCGAATACCTTGTACACCATCACAATTCGAATTTTTAGTATAGGCCAATTCGTGTGAGCAAGGTAATATAACTATCGGTTGTGTCCATAAGCTAACATTCAATGTTTTCAAAAAATTGAACAGAGTTTCACTTGTTCTTTTCAAGTCAGACGCAAATATATATTGAATATTTTGTCCTTCCCCTAAACGTAACATGGCTTCTCCTGCGTCTTTTGCTTGTCTAATTCCATTCTCTGTCAGACTCGTATCCTTTTTACTGAATGCTTTGCTGATTCCTTTTAATACATTATGTTGTGCCTGACCATGACGAATCAAGTAAAATACATATGTGTTACCAGGCACTACATTTTTGAATTTTGTGTTGGGAATTTCTACCGGTTCAAACTCTGCAATTTGATACCTGCCGCTATTGGCTTTTGGATCATTTGTGCCAGGCGTCACATAATAAACATAATTTGGCTTCTCTTCATCTACTTCACCATTATATATCATGCTAATTTGAATAGTAGAGCTCGTGACCACAAACTTCACTATACTTGTGTTTTGAAACCGATGCATTATGTTCTTCTTCTTCTTTTTACACAAGGCACCTATACAACTTTGACCACCTTTTGTGTAACGGGTTGGCCACGCAATCGTTTCTCTGTCATCTTCTTCCGCGGTTAAATAGTCATCGCTACTTACACTAGACCTTGTACTATCTGTGATAGTTTCATCGTCGTCATCTTCTTCATCATCATCATCGTCCCACGATTCACTAAATTGTTTCATCGTACTATCTTCAAATCCGTATATAAATTGATGCAAAAAACAACGTAAACGCGCTTGATGGGTTGCTATAATAGATGTGTATATTACCATAATATATAATGAGATTATATATATTATAGAATAAATATCCATTTATGGACAATCTGCTTGAACCATTTCTTGCACAAGTGTATCAAATGAATACTCAGGGGTCCATCCTAAATTCGTACGCGCCTTAGTGCTGTCTCCCAATAATTCATCCACTTCCGCTGGTCTAAAATATTTCTCCGATACGAATACAAGCTCACGGCCCGTATTCTCATCATACCCCACTTCATTAACCCCTTCACCCTTCCACTTGATATTAAATCCGCGCATTTTAAATGTTTTCTCTACAAACTCACGCACGCTGTGATATTCATTCGTAGATAATACATAATCATCCGGCGCATCTTGCTGCAAAATGAGCCACATACCGCGGACATAATCCTTTGCATGCCCCCAATCACGCAAGGAATTCAAATTTCCCAAAACCAATTTATCTTGTGTTCCGCGCAAGATATTTCCCAAAGCTAGCGTAATTTTACGCGTCACAAAATTGTGGGTGCGTCTTGGACTCTCATGGTTGAATAAGATGCCCGAACAAGCATACATACCATAAGACTCGCGGTAATTTTTAGTGATCCAAAAGCCATACAACTTGGCCACACCATACGGCGACCGCGGATAAAAAGGTGTCGTCTCCTTTTGAGGCACCTCGACTACTTTTCCATACAACTCGGAAGTGGATGCCTGATAAAAACGGACCTTTTCAAGAGGAATTCCACTATTACGAATAGATTCTAACATTCTCAGGGTACCGGCCGCATCCACGCTGCATGTATAGTCAGGAATCTCAAAAGAAACCTTTACATGACTCATTGCAGCCAAGTTATATACCTCGAGTCTATCCAAATCCGCTCCATATTTATTTTTAATTTCCACCAATACATTCAATAAATTAATTCCATCAGTTAAATCACCATATCTCAAAACAAGTTTACTAAATATATGTTCAATACGATGCGTATTAATACTAGATGCACGCCGTATAATTCCCCAAACATCATATCCTTTTTCTAATAAAAGTTCAGCCAAATAAGACCCATCTTGTCCAGTAATACCTGTAATAAGCGATACTTTCTTCATCATTTAAATATAAATCTATTTTTGATTATATATTTAAACCAATTACATTATGTATTTATTTGGATTGCATTCTAATCGTCTTTTTTACTTTTTCTTTATTCATAATGCGCTTTTGTAGTAGAACCCGTCTTGTCGTATTGTTGTTATTATGTGATTCCAACGACGCCTTTTCATAAAAAAATAAGACAATCTCATTTAAATCTTGAAACATGGATATGGTCATGTCCCAGGTGATTGCATCTATGCTTTTTATATTTGTCAAAAAGGAATCTTCGTAATTATTCTTCATAATAAATGATTTTATATGCGTGGGGTCCAAATTAATATTATACTTTAATATCGACAATAAACGATATTTATTATAACTATTATGCTTTATGAGACCCATCATTTCTTCCCTAGAAAGATAATTAGGTGTTCCTAATATGACATTTTCTTGTTTTGTTTTTTCTATTTCATTATTTGTATTGATATATACACATTTCACTTTTATATATTTCACATCATCTAAATAAAAAATATTATATGATTTATCTATATTTTCAAATTTTGCAATCCAGTCTGTATCTAATATTTCATCTTCTTCATTCATAACTATAAAAACCACATATATTACAATATCATATTTAACGTATTATACCTGGTCCCAAGTTACTTTTCATAGTACATATCATCATATAAATCGCCATATTCCTCTGTGTATTCCTCTGCGTCCTCGACATATTCATAGTCTTCGCCTTCCACTTCATCTTCTTCCTCCTGATCATAATTCAAGCATTCAGGCATGAACATTTTGGCATATTCATCATACCCAAACAATTCAATATATTCCTCCTTGTATTTCTCCCATTTATAGGATGATTCAGCCATTATTTCTTCCACGGACCGGAAACTATCATCCGGCGGCTTGGTAATTTCAACCACTTCACCTTTATCATCCTCAAAAGAAGTTGTATGGGTTGTTTTATCATATGACGCATATACCCAACCAGGTTTTCTGTCATTTTTCAATAACGACACATCTTCTGGTTTATAACAATTTTTAAAATCTAATTTCGCTCCAATTGGAACCTCTTGACCCTCTTTAATATTATTATTTGAAGATACCATCTCAGGGAAATCGTCATTATTCAAAGTAAAACTTTTTTTTACGGGTTGCGTTGGCGGTTTATATTTGTTTTTAAACATAATAGTATAAACTATACAATATATAATATATAATCATACCATAACATTTATTTAAATGGGTTGTATAACGATATAAAGAATTTATATATGCTCTATTGGGGGTAAATAAGGTGCGGCGCCTTATCCCCACCATGTCTCCTACCCACTTAATTATACTTTTTAACCCATTAAATATTCTAATCACGACTATCAAAAGTGGATAATATGCTCCTATAATATTTTATAGTTGAGCACCCATATGTTGGCAAATCTATATATTTTACAGGAGACCAAAAAATAAAAAACATAAAAATGTTTGTTGTTTTTTGTATATTTGTATGAAATTGTGTATTTTTATATAAGTATTTTTTTCAATTAAATGTCATCTATATCTACATCGCCACCATCTGTTCCAAAGGTAATCGTTGTGCTTGCACCCTTTGCAGCCAATGAAATCTCTGTCTTCATCAAGTCTGCATATTCATCTTGTGTCGTGTCATTTGAAAACACAAGATCATCTGCAGAATCCACATCAGTTTTGGATCCCGTTGCAATATTGGCAAAGCTCCAATCTACGCTGGTCACGCTCTTCTTCAATCTTTCCTTGTCAATATCTGAATACACTTCTAACAAGTCACACTCACGCAATTTATTGGACTTCTCAGTAATCCAATCTCTATCGCCAACTAATACAAGTGTGCCTGCTTTAAGTGTATTATCACGACGCTGTCCGCCACGAAACTTACCGCGAATAATACAAGCACGTTCTACTTTATCCATACCAATTACAGAACATCTTGCGCCTCCCAAGAGCTTTGTAACCATCGCATAGATCTCTCCATCTTCTGTTGCAACACGTAACTTGGTTACCTGCTTTAAACTATTTACATTCTTACGGGCCAACCCCTTATGCTTACTTCCGCCAATGGTATTCTTCACCATCTTTAAATAATCTATGTAAATAGAATCCAAGTTTTCAAACCAAATCAATTTTTTTTGTTATTATGCAATAAATTGTCCAGTTTTTTTTATAAGTTATCTATAATGAGTATTGAACTGGATTTAAATATAAATAACTACACCTTACCTGAATTAGAAGCATTCTTAAAAGTTGCCCCTCCCTATTCATTAAATGACATTTTAAAAAGCGAAAAAGAAATCATAAACGTGATTAGTAATGATAAAAAGTATGCTGTGGAGAACAAAAGTAAGTTTATTACCTTTATAAAAAATGCAAAAGCCAAATTAGTTGCGCGATTAAGAGCAGAATTAGATAAGACGCTTACCAATGAAGAAGACCTAGAACCAGAAACATTTGTAATACAAGCCGACGTTGGAAAAGTCGTAAATCAAACAAGCACTATTACTGCGGGAGGAGGCAGTTCGTTTGTTTTAAATCAAGAAACGTCTAGCTTCAATGACGTGGTCAACCCAAACAAATACTTGAATCCTGTTGAGGCATTCCCGACAAATATTGCACGAAGCAATTTAAATAATTTAAAACGAAAGACTATTCTACAAACAGTCATATTAAATTCGTTGTTCAGGGAAGATTACAAAAACACAAGTTCTACTGATTTCAGTCTAGTTTTACCCTATCAATTCAAAAATGTTCTCTCTGTGCGTCTTTCTTCAATACAATTGCCCAATGTGCTATATTGTTTTTCAAAGGCAAAACTGAATAATATTTTTTATATATCAGAATGCGGCGATGGTCCAAATGCATCGGGTACAATCATATTACCGGATGGCAATTATAGTTTATCACAATTAGCTACCACATTACAAAAGACTATGAATGAGCAACTAGAAATCAGTCCTCCTCGTTTTGAAGTCATTGCACATGAATCCACACAAAAAATCACTATCATGAATAATCGTAATGTATTTACGATGAATTTCTTAAAAGATATTGAATCAAAAGATTTTAATAGCACATTTGGTTGGATTTTGGGGTTTCGTCAAATCGAATACAAATGTTCGGCAGTCTATACTTCTGAAGCAGTATACAATAGTGTGGCTTCTGATTATATTTATTTCATTTTGAATGACTTTAATCATTCTCAATCACAAAATATACTTGCCATGTACTCAAAAAGTTATATTGGAAACAATATCCTTGCCATGATTCCGCTGACAAGCCAGAGTTTTCACATTTGTTTTGATAATGGCAACGATTTTATTGAGAAAAAAAGAGAATACTTTGGTCCAGTCAATTTGCAACGGCTCAAAATAGAGTTGCGCAATCAGTATGGCGAGTTACTTGATTTAAATTGTATGGATTTCTCTTTCTCTCTTGAAGTAGAATTGGGTTATGATTGGTAATTACCAATTCTAAATTATTCAAGTGCCTCTAGAATATCTACGTGGGGAACATAGAGATGAGGTAGGTCTGCTGCATATTTTTCATAGAATGCACGCCATGTAATATTTTTGCTCGGGTCTAACGGCGGAATATTACGGGTAAGAATGTCAATAGGCTGCTCTTCCGGATCATAACCATATATACTATAAAACAACTCTTCGCCGTCTGGATCTTCCCAGACAATCCGCTTCGCCTCGTCATCTGCTTGACCGCCATATTTAGCCACCCGTTCTTGCCAAATGGGTACCCCCCCATTTTTATGCCTGTTATCCGCCGCCGTAACCGCATAATATAACCAGTCACACCTATAATCATGTAGGATCGTCGGCGCACGTACATATTCATCTATAAACAAGACAGAATAGTTGTGCCCATAGTCAGCGGGTGAATAAAGGACTGCTTTTTGAAGTATTTTATTTGGCGGAAGTTCCTCTGTGGCTTCCATCGTTTTATAGGTGCCCGCTTCCTCCGCGTCTACCACCAAGTAGAGATTTTTTCCCATTTTAATGCAGCTGCCACCGCCGCCGCTGCCATTCTTGTCTTTATGAACCTGAACCTCTGCATAATAATGCATGATTCTTGAAATCAATAAAATACAAGGATAAATGCCTTCCACATGCAACTCTTTCAAGAGTTTAGGAGTTTTGATTCCTTGTGTCTTGAAATAGGTAGACGCAATGACCGCCAATTTTTCGCAATCTTCAAGGCATTTGCAAGTAACAATCTTATGAGCAACCGCTTCATAATGGTTATGCGCCAGCAGCTCTTCAAAGGTGTGTTTTGCATCGTCTTCGTCCATTTCAATTTTTCTCGCCACTTCTCTCAACATGAAAACATCTAGAGTGAATTTGCGGATCAACAAATTGTGTATAATGATTCCAATGAGGTGCCCTGCGGCGTGTTCTTCAGCGGCAGCAGCAAATATTTCTTTTTCTTTTTTTTTTAAATATGTTTCAAACGTTGGGTTTAGCATCGCATAAAATTCATAGTATATCCTCCACAAGGTAACTATTAGTTCGTTGGCCAGACCGCTATAATACAGCTCATATGCCCAGAATAATGCTCTCTCCTTATCCTTGTTCAATAAAGACACCAAGAGGGCAACCTCTACCTCCTCCTTCAAATATAAATAACGAGTAAATGTCGTCATAATTGATATAATGTTATATTATACTACAAATATAAATACTTTTCAATTTTTTTACACATTAGGCGGATTTAAAATCTCCTATTATTGTATAAAAATGGGTGAAAAATGGTTTGAGTTTGTTAAGCGTATTAAGAAGGAGGGTAATTATGCATCGTTGAAGGAGGCTATGAGTGCCGCCAGCAAGCGCAAGAGTGAATGGAAGAAGGACGGAGCTGCCCCTGCTAAGGCAGCTGCTTCCAAGTCCAAAACAAAAAAGGCGCGCAAGTCTAGAAAGTCCAAGAAGAGCCGAAAGTCGCGTAAATCCAAGAAGCATTAAACGTCGCCGTCACCCAATTCCAGACGATGTAAAACATTCTTGCAACGACTATTAAAATCTACGTGAATGCATTCAAATAAAATATCCACAAAAAAAACGGGCATCTCAACCTGGTTCAACAATTCCAAATATAAATAGCTTATTCCATAATAATTCCAAGTATTCTTGTATTTTTCCATTTCATTGATAATCACCAGTTTAGGTTGATTGATTAAATGCACAAATAGACTCATACATTCTCTCAATGTAGGCTTGGCATGATTAAACATATACATTTTTAAAAAATTCTCGCAAATTTGTTCAATATTTGATTTAGACAAGGAAACCACGTCATTATTCTTTATAAATGATAGAACGTGCGCCTCTAACGGCAAATATTGCAAACACGCTTTATTTCTCTCAAAATCAAATAAAATGGGTTGATTTTGGCGATTAAACCCTATTTTTTCGTAATTTTCGTACACGATTCCATAATGATTCAATAATTGACACCCCCGTATTAAATGACGATAAGAGGCCAAAATACGCATTTTTCTCTCTTTTTCTGTGCATTTTTCAAAAAAATCATAAAAAGGCAGTAAATCTTCACGATAAACCAGAATATATTTCTCGGGCGCATTCAAAAAGCTGTATTTCTTGATGGGAGAGAAAAAGAGAAAATACATGGGTATTTTCAATATTTTTGCACAAATTTTCAATTCTTCTTCGTTATATCTCTTTATTTCGCGTGCTTCGCTCGTTTCACGCCCAATATTTCGTTTTTTTGTATAAAATGCAAGTTCACTTGGAAAGTATTTGGGATTCATCTAGTGTATTATTTATTCATGTTATGACCTTTTTATTTGTTTATTGCGATAAAATATCTGTTTTTGTAGGTTTTCTTGATTTTATTTTGAATTTCGTCATTATCCGTTATATTTTGATTTTTCAACTCACTCACGCATAAGCATATCATATCAGGATATTGATCACAAAAATCCGCGTAGCCCTTTGCAGGCTTGAAATCCTTCTTCACGCTGCTAATATGTTGGTCCATCTTATCTAGGACCGCTTTTTGCAAACCGACATATTCGCGGCGCTTCGCCGGTGCCTTTTTTTCAGTGCCTTTTTTTCTGTAGTAATAACGCGCGCTTTTAAACATTTTGTCCAATATGTCGCCATCATAGTCCAACGACTTTAGACGCTCGCTTTCCCTGCTTATCAATTCCTTGTTCTCTTCCGTCCACTGAATCCATGCCTCCTTGTAACTTACCCTATCATCATACTGATGTATCTTTGCAAAATTGTGCAAATCCTCCACTACTGGCTCGGAAAACTTGTAACGAAATATGGTCTTGTCCTTGTCTGTCATTATTTTGACGCAATTTATATTATTTTGCATATACGTATCTACCGGCAAAGTATTTCATTTTTTTTTATCTGGATAAAACATACTTGACCGATGACGAACAAAACATGCACCATTTCATGCCAGCCCTATCTTGACCGATTTCAACAATGTTATATAAATATTCTCACAATAAACATGATCCCTGCTGGGCCTCTTAGAGAGAAAGTAGTCAGGATCCAAACACCGCCTTTGAGTGAGTTCAAGGCTCCAGGGCCATGTACACCACTAAAACTATGTGCGCTGGCACTTACTTCTTTTTGCCACGGAGGATGCGGAGGAGGTCTCATGAGAGAAAACGAAATACCGGATCTATTCTCTTTCTTATTAGCAAATGGCTACACGATTAACGAAGGCCTGACCAAACTGCTTACTAAAAACGACACAGACAATCAACGTACGATTTGCTTTATTACCTACGTTGGCCATCCTTGAATATCAAATAAAATTGAATAAAAACAAAGTTAAAACTTGTTCCGTACAAACTATACATGGATACAAATTCTAGCCTTCAACAATATTTAGAACAATTAAATGATATACAAAAAAAGGCACATGATATTGCCAAGTCACACTTGGGAACGTCATACAATATATTAAGAAGTAATGGATATATTGAATGGGTGAAGGAGCAACAGAAACAACAACAACAACAACAACAACAAACACCGCAGCAAAATCAAACAAAATAATCATCGTTGTTGTAATTTCTTGGTACTTTTATGAAAGTTGTCTATAGTTTTTTTTGTTCGGTTTAAAATTACACTATGTATCAGGTCCCCATGATGCCGTGCAATGGAATGATGTGCTCTCTCCAAGATGGTTTGTAATTTATTTGTGCCACCCCCAATTTGTGGCACCATATTATTAAAATTTGCATTAGCATTAGTAGCAGCAGCAGCAACATTTTGGACCTGGTTTTGAACACTATTTATCTCATCTTGAATTTTTTCGACATTAGCCTTTGCATTTTTTATGCCGGCCACTACATTGTCTGCGGCAGATAATGCTGATACCACATTGCCTACTGCCGGCGTTGCTTTTACAATATTCTCTCCAGTATCTAGCATTTTTGAGGTAATATCCTGCACCATATCATGAGCAGTGCCTTCAATTTTTGTTTGAACTTCTTCTTTCATCTCCGGCGGCAAACATCTTAGCATACGACCTTCTATTTGTTTTGTAACAAATCTATTTACTAATCCGGCAAGTTTATCTGATGTAGTCTTTTTAAATTTATCTATATAACCATTATCCATTGCCTTTTTTTCTGTGTTATTTGGTGCTGTTTTTGCACCCCCGCGTAATTTTCTTTTCATAGTTTTTTTCATGTTTTTTCTCATAGTTTTGTGCATAGTTTTATGTTTCATACATTAGGATGAGGTTTTATTTGATTGCATTTTCTTAAAATCCGCAAAAGACATTTTTAATCGTTTGTCCACAAGGGTTTTATCCACCTTTTTCAGCACAATGAAATTGGAGTAACGCCCATCACATGTATAATGATTCGCGTTTTCCTTTAATATCAAGTCCTCCGTCTTTTTATTATCTGTCGTAGTAGACGCGGCAGCAGTCGGTTTATTTGCAGAGTCCTTGGTCGTATTTTTATTGTAGTTCTTAAAGTTTGCAAAAACATTCTTCTTCTTCGCCTCCTCCTTTATTTCCACCTCAGTTTGTTTTTGTTTTAGTTCTTGTTCTTTTTCCTCTTCCAGTTTTTTCACATTTTTTTGTTCTTCTATTTTGGTCTTTGCCTTGTTAATCTCGTCCTCCATATCAATAAACACGCTTTTACATTTAAAAGTAATCACGTATTTCCTCGCAACGACCTCCAGATAACGATACGGCATAACACTATCGCTATAGTACACAAATGCCTCTCTCTTGTTGTCATAATACATGGCCACATTTCCCAAGGGCGTATGCTCCACCACCATGCTATTTTTCAGGGAATCCACATCTAACGATTCATTGACGGAACTCATACTTTTGAATTTATCTAAATACTTGTCATGATAAGGCACTTCTACGGGGGGCGTTTTCTCTTTAGTTGGCGGCGCAACATTCTCTAATTCGTCCGCCTGCTTGGATAGCATGTTTAAAAAATAAACAACAAAATTGACATTATTTGATAATAGAAATATAAATGACGCAAAATACAAAAAATAATACATATTTTCCATTTTTTATATGATATAATTCAATTGTTTATGTTTAAATATTTTTTTATCATGATCTACTATCTATTTATTTATTTATCTATCAACCTATCAACCGAATCTACGACTTCTGTACTTCTTCCCGACGCAGCGCAAATAATGTGGCAATATCTGTACTCAAATCTGGCACGGGAAGGAGCTCATAGGTTTGTTCTGCGCTGTCTGGATGCAGCCGAACCAAGCACAATTTAGTCACCTTTCTATCATATTTGGCTTCAATGATTGCCTTGTATGTGTTGAGCTGCAGCGAATAGTGCCAGAAATTGGAGTCGGGTAGATGGCTAATACAAAAGGTCGTCGCGTATTTGTTGAACGTGTTCACCTTTGAAATCTCTTTGCTCCGTTTCCAATCATATATCATAAGCGTGCCATCAGGGTTTTCATAGACCATATCTATGGACCCCGACAACTTCAACTCGTCGTGATAAATCAGCCACTCTGTGCGAAACGGCTTCAAGTCAGGATAATCTTGTACAAATTTGAGGAAATATTTCCACTCGGGGGTCTCGGCGATGGGGTTTTCTTTAAGTTCGTTTACCCATTTATTATATAAATCCGCGTGGGTATAACCGGGTGGGACCTCGGGGTTGTTCATGAAGCATTCTATTTCGTAATGCATGTCTGTGCCTGCGCCGCTTACCGCTGCGCCGTTGTCTGTCCATTGCTTCTTGATTTGCTCTGCCGTCATCCCCCAATACTTGTGGCCTGGCTTCCAGTTTCTGCCTGACATCATCTGCTTGATGATTTTGTCCGCGTCAAAATGCGGAAAATGGCTGTGATTCCACGTGGTGACAGATGTATACTTGCTGGTCGGGTCGGTGCTGATGGTATACCTGTGGCCTTCCTCCTGAAAAGAGATGTTGGCATCTCTTGAGTGGGCATTGGTTGTTGAGAGGACTGGGTGTAATTGAGTTGTTTGCATCATTCTTATTGTTGGTGTTGTTGGTTGAATGATGCAAATAGTCTAAAATGTAATCAATTTTTATTGAGTTATTTGTTTGGTTACTTGTTTGGTTATTTGGGTGTTTCTAGGATGGTTACGCGTGATTTAAGGTGGTGTACCTCTTGTTTAAGGTCTTGTACTTCTTTTACCAAGAGACCAATCAAACCAGTGTAATTTACTGACTGATAATCTTTGCCGTCTTTCTCGCCATTCACCAAAAACGGAAAGTGTTCTTGTAGTTCATGTGCAATAAATCCCATGTCCTCTTTACCGGATAATCTATTGAAATAAGAAAGAGGGCGTAGTTCGTCTATTGTGTTTGTTATGGCACGCACATTATCTTTAATGCGGTAATCAGATGTTTGAGTAAGGGCTGTACAACGTATATTTCCATTCACGTCTAATGACACACCGGCTGTAATTGTATTTTTGCCGATTGACATATTTCCAGGAATGACTACGTCTGGATTTTGTGATGTCCATATATTTCCTCCAATAACACATGCAGTCTGACGTAGTCCGTTTCCAGCAATAGATATTGAAGTCCAAAAGGAAGATGCAGATGCATCTAACGACCAAGTCGTACCATAATCTGATGACATCCATAATTGTCCAGTTTGACCATAACTTGCACAGATTGTCTGATAGTGTCCCGTTGAAGACATTGATATTGCAATAGGTGTGGTAGTAGGTGCTGGTGCGCCTGCACCGATTATTTCTGACCAAGTAATACCAAAATCTTTTGATATCCATATATTTGCACTTGTAATAGCTGATTGATATTGTCCTGTTGAAGAAATAGATACTGCCTGCCAATTTAGTTTTCCTGGGGCAGTAATAGCATTCCAATTCAAACCATAATCTCTTGATGTCCATAAATTTCCTCCATTCACACAAGCCGTTTGACATTGACCTGTTGAAGAAATAGATACTGACTTCCAATTCAGACTTCCTGGAGCAGTAATAGCATTCCAATTTAAACCATAATCTTTCGATATCCATATATATTCTTTCTCCACACAAGCCGTTTGGTATTGTCCGGTTGAAGAAATAGATATTGAAATCCAACTTTGATTTTCGGGAGGGTAGAATCCTGGGTTTTCTATCCATGTAACACCAAAATCGGTTGATGTCCATAAATTTCCTCCAGACACACAAGCCGTTTGATTTTGACCTGTTGAAGAAATAGATACTGACTTCCAATTCAGAGTTCCTGGAGCAGTAATAGCTGTCCATGTAGTACCAAAATCGGTTGATATCCATATATATCCTCCATTCACACAAGATGTTTGATATTGTCCAGTTGAAGAAATAGATACTGAACTCCAAGTTTGATTTGCGGGAGGGTTGACTGAGTTTTCTATCCAGTTATAATTAGGTATTGTACCAAATGTTATTGCATTTGTGCTGTAATTAATCTCTGCTGAAGCGGTGTCATATGTTAAAATAGCAGCATTTGTATTATTTCGAATAGGTTTTATATAACACGCACTTGCATTAGTGCCATTTAAAGACAATCCGGATGCATTTATTATTATACTATTCGCTGGCTGATTATTATCACCTGCATTAGCACCTACCGCAACTGCATAATCTCCTTGTCTATGTTGACCTGCATTTATACCCAAATGAACATTGGTTGAACCAAGCGCCCAAGTATTATTACTTGTGTCCCAATAAAGATAATCTGAATAATTTTTTCCTGAAATAGAACCAATCGCTCCCTTTGGACCTGTTGGTCCCTTTGGACCTGTTGGTCCCTTTGCACCATCTGGACCCTTTGCACCATCTGGACCCTTTGGACCTATTGGTCCCTTTGCACCATCTGGACCCTTTGGACCTATTGGTCCCTTTGCACCATCTGGACCCTTTGGACCTATTGGTCCCTTTGCACCATCTGGACCCT
>JACCDO011596912.1_pt1 | contig 33100 bp, 24 predicted proteins | sample 7446101 | NCBI WGS metagenome assembly JACCDO01 (sample SAMN15323440, study PRJNA562643) | freshwater metagenome | isolation source: river surface water | place: USA:Blue River Watershed | collected 2017-08-16 | reverse complement strand
CGCCGTTCAAGTCTCTCAAGCCGAAGTCCCCGCCGTTCAAGTCTCCCAAGTCCCTCAAGCCTTTTCCGAAGCCATTCCTGTAGAGTCCTTGCCACCACCGTCCCCTAGGACGTGTAAGGTGCTCGAAACTCTCAAGGATGCTGCCAAAGACAAGGTTAATCTAGTCCTGAACAACTCGACTGGCCTCTGCTCAACTTGCCACCAATATGTTGTGTTCACGCTCAATGCATTTCAATGTGCACTGTGCGAGCAAGAAGAGAAGTCCATGTCCTCTGCGTCTATGTCGTCTGAGTCTGTCGATCAGGTTATCACACCCGAAGAACAGGCTAAGATTGATGAAGATGCCGCCAACAACATGCCCCCGCGTTCCTGTGAAGACTGCCGCAAAACCATTCGTGGAAAGTGGAAAGTCTGTGCCCTCTGTGTGAAGAAGCGTAATGGTCCGTACAACGCTGATATCACTTGTGTCTTCAATCATGGTTCTGGTAATGTGTACATATCTAATGCCAAAAACGCCAATGATTATGATAAGGTGCACAGGCGCTGGATCGATACGATCCTCACTGTTGGACACAGTGGTGATGTCGACGTTGTGCCCCATCCAGGCGTCGCCCATTACCGCATTTCCATTAGTGATGATCCTTCTGTAGACATCCGCCGTAGCTTTGCGCCGGCATTTCGCACCATATTAAGTGGTAAGAATGTGCTGGTTCATTGCAAGGCCGGTGTGTCTCGCAGCGCAACGATCGTGATCGCTTATATGATGTACCTCGGTATGCCACTTAGAGCCGCTTACGATTGCTTGCATGAATCCCGCCCCATCCTCAACATCAACAAAGGTTTCATGGATACCCTCAAAGCTTATGAAAAAGAGCTTAATGGAATTCCTGTCTCCGCTGTAGATGTTGCTCCTACCACTGTCCCTACCACTACCCGCACTAGCACTCCTGCTCCTGCTCCTGCTCCTGCTCCTCATTCTGATAGTCAACCCCGTTCCAGTCGTCCTCACCATAGCCCATCGTACCATTCTTCGATTCCCAGTAATTCTGTCTCGCCCGCCCCATCCAGTCGCCCCCACCACAACCCATCGTACCATTCTTCGAGTCCCATCACCTCTTTCTCGTCCGCCCCATATGTCCCATCCAGTCACGTCCTCATAGCAACTCCATATCGGAACTTCTTCGACATGGATGAACTGGAAGCACTTTATGAGAATATGCACTATTAGTTTACACCCTTTAGTTTACACCCTTTAGTTTACACCCTTTAGTTTACACGCCTTAGTTTACACCCTTTAGTTTACACGCCTTAGTTTACACCCCTTAGTTTACACCCTCACTCTATAACTGTCACTCTGCAGTATAGTCACGTATTGTAGTTTATTTTTTTGTACTTCTCTTACGGGTTTAATTAAATACAAAAAAATAGAATATTATATACCGTATCAATATGAGTTCTTTCGAAATAGACACGTACGTAGAAGACAGGGTGGCCGCAATCGTAGACTATATAGTTTATGTAATTGATTGGGTAGAATCAACTTATAAAAGTATATATGAAGCATATCACGAGCCGCCTATAGATAAACCAAACAATGCCATCGAAGAAATAGAAATGCAAGTTATTTTTTAGCTTTTGATTTACGACGGGGCTTAGATTTACTGCGCGATTTAGATTTACTGCGGGACTTAGCCTTAGTACGTTTTTTAGGTTCATTTAAATCCCACAATTTATTTAACTCTTTTTGCCTTTTAATTCGTTTTTTTTCTTCTAACAACTCTTCTTTAAGATCCCGTTTAATTTTTTCTTTAATTGCATAGTCGTCTATAGACGACATACGCCATCTGTCATTTAATCGACGCAATCGTTCTATCTCTAATTCTTCCCGCATTCGTCGCTGTGCATCAGAAAGGCGATCCCGTTCGTATGAGTCTCTACGAGCTCTTTCGTGCTCGGCCTCTCGTTGCGCCCTTTCTCGGTTTTCTTGTTCGGCCCTACGTCTGTCACTATCTGCCTTTTCCTGCATAATCCTTAAACGATCCTGGTGTACTGTATCAACGTAATTATGTGGGTCATTTGGTCTATCTAGAATAGCGCGTTGGTGCGGCGTCAATTTTAGCTTTTCCCGTAAATTTTCATCTACAAACTCTCTAGCCTGTTCGTCGGTTAGATGCGCAACGGCTTCTCCTAATTCCGCTCTTAATTCTTGCACATTAACAAATCCACCGTCTATATTTTCTACATCAGTCGTATGTTCGTCCGGCCGGACGTGGTCTATAAGATGACTCGTATCCGCGCACTTAGTTCTACCACCTTTTCGCATAGTGTATATGATAATTAATATCAAAATAATTTAGGCATATCCATCGCGCAAACTATTATGTGATAGGTCCCGATGATTTTTACTGGTGGCTTTTTTTAATTTATTTTTTGTCATTATGCCCTCCATGCTTACTTCAAATTCATTGAGCGATCCTGCCTTGCTATTGCTTACAATGCGGCTATCGGCATTCGCCCGATGTTTCTTGCCGGTCTGCAATATGTTGCTTATCTCATCTTTTGCCTTCGTGCTAACGGCACAATCGCTCGGGTCCTCTTCAGTTGTGTGCATTTGCGTTATGTAGCCTTCTATAGACTTTGATTTCTCGTTAACGTATCCATTCTTTTGCGCCGATGGATAACTTGTAAGACCAATAATGCCGCCTCCGGCATCCAGGCGCGCCGCACCTACATAATCGAACCCGGTATGCGACGGAATGCTACCCAATCCCATAACGGCTCCATCAGGCAGTTTGCTGGCATTTTGAAAGTATTCACTAGAATCGCCGCACGGAGGTACCATTTTGTTAAATATTCCAACGGCAAAATTAGATACAATCATAATCACTAGAATTATTACCAACGCCTGCATTATCATTTTAGCAATGTATATTATCTCCTGTAAATCTTTTTAATGTTTTTTTGGTTAATAAAGCGCCGGTTAATTTTAAAAAAAACATAAAATTTATACAAACGACAAATGGTTTATAATAGCATCATCATCCCATTTATTGTCAGACATAAACAATAGCACAGCGATTGCGAACCATTCTGGCAAATTATAGTTGTCCGCATAATTGCGGACAAGGTTGCGTTGTTCGTCTAGGTCTAGGTCAAATTCATAATCTGGGTTACTAATGCGTATTTCTCCGGTTGTGTTGCGATAAACGTTTAAGGGTATTCCACCTTTGATATAATATTTCGCCATTTTCCCAAATACTATTTTGGTTTTTTTGTGCTGTTGATAATTATCTGGCTCAGTTTCTGCCACCTCAGTTTCCGAATCTGTTGTGTTGTACATGTATTCATTTATATTATATGCCTTAGTGTAATGTACGTATGATATTTGCCAAGTGCCTTTTCGCTGATCAGTAGAAATGTTTAAATTTAATATACAGCTTTCGGCAAACGAACATCCGGCGATTGTTTCTAATCGTTTCAAAAATAGTTGCTTTTTCTTCTCCGTCAGTTCTTTTTCGAGTATAAGTATTTCGTCGCGTAATTCGTTCATTCAAAGTATGGTAATATCTATAACAAATTCAAAATTTAACATGTATCAAAATATGTTAAAACTGAAATATGTATGTATATAATATATATACATATGATAATAACCAAGATTCTCGAAACCTCAGTTGATTTGTACGATCCAGATGATATCTATACATTAGATCCTAAAGCACTCCTACTTGATAAGCTCAATGAAAGATATCAAAACAAATGTTTTTCTTCGTTGCTCATATTAAAAGTAGTAGATATCATAAGATACTCCGGATTCAACATGGTTACTGATCGGCTAGACGGCGGAGCGTATGTAGATGTACAATTTAAAGTAGAGGGCATAATATTGGTTCGCGGCGAAGTATTGCAGGGATGCAAAGTAATCAATGTGACATCTAGTGGTATAATAGTTAATCACGTATATGCAGTAGGTATGTTGATGCAAGATAAATACAAAAAGGCGTTTTCTGTCATCAAAAAAGACCAGCGTGTGCCGGTTATCGTAGAAGACGCTACTTATAATGTTGGCAAGTCGCAAATAACCATATCATGTAAGCCGTACACGCCGCAGCTATTTAACACTATGATATACAATATAATAAACATAATATCGCCAGCAGATACCGAGAAACTCGATAATATTCTTAGCGAATTATCTAAAGAAGAATCGGCCCATGTAGCCATTAAAAACACCGAATCATATGAGTTCTTTAAAAATCTTATATACCCACTAAAGACAGCTCGGAAGTTTCAATTATCTAACACGGGTGCAACGTTTAAGCCAGTACCCGTGTCGCTTAAAAACATATTAGAAATTCGTGACGGCAGTATAACCAGCTCTGACATCACGGTAAGTGAGTTTTTAGTACACTCTAAAAAGACATTTACATACGAAAATGCGGAAGATGTTATAGATTCGCCGTTGTATCCTGCAATTAGTAGCATATTACAGGAGCGTATCATGTACTTGCGCACATTGCGCGAATTTGCAGAATATTACGACACTACAGAAAAAACGCAAGAAATGCTCGCATATTGGAAAATATGTATGCGAGTTAAGGAATAAAATGCCTATTAAATTTATTTTTTTGTAGTAAGTATATGGTATGACTACCGAAGTGTCCAAACAAGATCTAATTGATATGATTATGTACATTAAACAAACGGTTGCTGATGTTTCTTTACAACATAGAAAAGAAATATTAAAAATCATACAAAGTTCCGGGATTAATGACGAGAAAATACAGACTAAAGGGGGTGGCACTCAGGTTAAGTTTAGAGATTTACCGGCGGCCACAATAGTGACGATTGCTAAATTTCTTAAAGAACGCATAACAACTAAAATGGATAAGCTTGCTACCTTAGTTAATGAAACGGTTGTGGATGGCGAATAATTTTATAAATATTATACTGCTAAATAATATATACTATGATGTATTACCTTCCGGTTAGTGGCGGTGACGATAATGATTTATTAGGAGGTTCAGTGTACGATTCGGTCTTTGCTGGCGGATTAGTTGATGGGGGGTATGAAAGTTTTTTAGGCGGTTTATGTGTTAGAGATGATTCCAGCTCTGACTCTGATTCTAGCTCCGATTCTAGTTCAGACTCGGATTCTAGTTCAGACTCTGACTCAGATTCTAATTCGAAGAGAAAGAAGAACACAAAACACGCGAAAAACAAAAAGAGCACTAAAAAATCATCTAGCGGTAAAGATAAAAAGCCGACTAATGATAGTGAGCCAAATACAAAATTACTTAAAACGGATCCAGATTTAGAAGGTGAGCGCCGTATATTTGCGCCCGATAAAGAAGATGTAGATATTGTTCAGATACTCAATGAGGGAGATTCAGATAACGAAGAAATGGGCGATCTAGATGAAACATTACAATCTGATAATCCAGCCGGCGACATGGACCAGGAAGAAACACATAATCATCCGGCTGCGACGCATAAGCCGCGGGAAACACATAAGCTAGATGACGAAGTGCAGATATTTGATGCTGACGATGAAGTTGATGAAGTTGATAATGCCGACCATGCCGACCATGCCGACCATGCCGACCATGCCGACCATACCGACAAAGAAAAAGATAACGCCGAAGACAAAGACCATACAGAAAAAGAAAACGACAATGACATCGACGTAAGCGAATATCTCAACAACGAAATTGAGTCTCCTAAATCTAATAAAAGAGATGATCCAGACGACCTATTTGGAGTAGAGGAAGACGAACCTGAGTCGCCGCGTAGTTCGAAACACGTCTCTAAACATGGCGCAAAAGACTCTGACTCAGATAAAGATGATGCACTTGCCGACTTAGACGCGGTCTTTGGAGTAGAGGAAGGCGACCGGGCATCTCGGCATAGTTCGCCGGCTGTTTCTCGGCATAGTTCGCCGGCTGTTTCTCGGCATAGTTCGCCGACTTCCCACATTAGCCGCACCAGCCGCATAAGCCGTAACCATCAAAACAAAACAAAAAAACATAAGGATTCCGATGAGCTATCGGAAATCGAATTTGGGGTGGAGGAAGACGAACCTAGTACGCCAAAATCACCTACAGCACCGACATCACCAAAATCACCGGCCGCGCATAAATCCAAAGAACGCCCAGATAATATTAAAGAGTACACGCCAACAAAGAAAAGTAGTGACGAACCAGAAGAACTTGAAGAAAAAGGCAGTATAGACGGCGTAGACGGCGTAGACGGCGGCGTAGAATCGCCAATCTTCGGCGCATCATTGGCCGCGTATCTTAGTTAATACTTTGAATTTTATTTAAGGTTTTAAACATATACAAATATATTTCATATTCCGCAAAATGATGTCTAAAACGCAGCAACGAAGAGCTCGCCTACAAGCTAAGAAACAAAAGGAATTAGAGGATATTAAGTTTCTAGACACCTTTAGGGCTGAAGTGCAAGCCGAAGTGCACTCAGAAGAATCTACAAAAGCCGCTAGCTCTAGCGAAACTACTGTAAATAGCGCACCTGTTGATCCACAGCCGAGTATACCAGAAAAAAAGCCGTTAACGTCATCGGATTACGGAGTGCCTAAAGATAAGATTATAGAAAAAGCAAATGAACTATGGAAGGCAATCAAAACACATATTAAGAAAGATAGTAGTTTTAAAGATCTTGAAAGCCAAGATAAACTAGAACTTTTCCGCACTAAATTTGGATACGCTACATTTATGGACGAGTTTCCTATTGTTGCCCGTTATATGATATGTCATGGACAATATACAGAAAAGGCGTTTTCGCGAATGCTACGCAAAATCGAGACAACAGTACATCCTCCTCCCGATAAGAGAGATAAAGGATATATGGAGGACCAGTGGGTGCGACGTCAAGCCGATTATGTCCAATATCTATGGGAATCTTACCAGAAGAGACATCAAAATACGGCAGAGAGACAATGGATATGGCAAACCACGTATGAACGGCTAAGAAAGGAGTTTGACGACTTTAGGGACATGCACAAGGACATAGAAGAACGCGTCAAAAAGGAAAAGAAAGTACTTGCAGGACAAAACGCCCGCGAATTGCTGGAACGCCTATCCAGCGGACAGCAGAATTTGTCCCCGGCTGAAGAAGAGTTCCTTCTTGAACAGTTGCGTACTGTTTTTGACAAAAAGCTTAACGGGGTGCTAGATGACGAAGAACCAGAAGAGAAAGACCCCAATAAGATAGTTATGATTGAAACCGTTGATGTCGAAAGAATGCACGAAATTGATGACAAATATAAACCCGAGGAACTCCGCGGTATGGAGCCGGTGTTGGAAGACGATGTAATAGAATCAGTGGAAGAATTTGAGGTGGAAGAATCTAGTTCGTCTAGCTCATCTTAATTCCGCCGGGCCGTATACTTATTTTTTTTTTGCCATAACTTGCTTTAAAACTGAATTTGTATTATATTATATATGCAATGCAATACCCGAAGCACAACGATGTCGACTTCGGTATGGTGTTTACCAAAATTGGCAGAATTCAGCCGCAAAATGGCGCCAAAGTAGAGATAGAGATTAGATACTTTATCGATGAAAGAAAACGGGCCGACATATATTGTAATACATACAATACAGAAAAAACAATTGACATTGCTAAAAAAGTAATCGCCAAATATAAGGACAAGCCATCTAGTATTAGTCAGACTATCAATTTTATTGGTAATGAGAATATTAAACAAATGTCGTTTCTTAATGGAGAGCAGCAGAAAGATAAGTTAACTCATTATCGCAAAGAACGCATTATTAGACCGATGCTATTAACGCACAATACGCTTCCAATGTATAGATTTTCCGCCAGCTTTGAAACGCCCATTCCCGAGTTTTCTATTGCGTCTGCAACTATGGCGCGAATTCGGCTACGATACACAATTATAATAAGCGACGAATGGCAATTAGATCTAACGCTGGTAAAGCAAATATCGGATTTTAGTAATCCGATTAAATTGAAATCGGCTAAAACGCAAATGTTCTTCGCAATCGACACAAAAACGTTCGCCGAAAAAGCCCCATGGAATTTGGCCGACATAATAGAGTTTGAGCTTGAATATATAGGTGACAATTTTACGTTAGATAGTCTCGCCGAAGCCAATAATATCTTTGATTTTATAAGAGATAGAGAAGTAACAAAGACTGACAGTACTGCGTACCAAAACGCCATATATCAGGTAGCAAAACTAATCCGGCCACAACATGCGTATAGGTTCCAAACTAAAGACGGCATTAAGCAGTTAAGTAATCAAGTCATAGAATTAACAAAAAACACATTTTTAACAGATTTAGTCGAACACATAACAGATTATTATATTACTGACAAAATAGACGGGGCGCGGGCTATCTTGTACATAGTAGATAATCGGTGTAGTGTAATTACAAAGGAATTAACAACATTTACACTTACTGGCAACAAAGGAACATATATTCTAGATTGCGAAGAGTACGAGGTAGACAAAGAAAATTCCGACGGTTCGAAAGTATATTATATCTTTGACGTAATGATGTTTAACGGGCACAGCCAAGTTAATTTCCCGTTCGAAACGCGTTTAAAACTATTTGAAAAAGCGGCCGCTCTTAGTGATAAATTGCGGGTAAAACCATTTGTAAAACTTACTGCCAAATTTCAGGCGCAAATATCGGAATTCAAAAAAGCGCAGAAGAATAAACCATATGAAACGGATGGCATAATTTTAACACCGGCCGCCGGTAAATATGTAGATATGCAAGTGTATAAATACAAACCACTGGAAAAACTGTCCATCGATTTTGTTATTAAAAAGTGCCCAGACAAACTGTTAGGCATTAGTCCGTATATCGCGCGAAAAAACCAGACTTTGTACTTATTATTTACGGGTATGCGCCGAGACACCTTTAAGCAACTTAAATTGAGTTTTATTCGTAACTATGAAGACATATTTCCCGGGGTAGACACTAAACATCTGCCTGATTATTTCCCATATCAATTTCAGCCAAGTGACCATCTATTTGCGTATCTGTATTGGGACCAAAACACCGAGCTAGATGGCGTAGTAGGCGAATTTGTGTGTGAGGCATGTTTGCATAGCAAAGATGTAACCGAAAACCTATGGACCTTGCATAAAATACGAACTGACAGAAACGTAGAGGTTGAGCGCGGTAACTATTTCGGCAATAACTTTCGAATTGCCGAAAATATCTGGATGAGTTACAAAGATCCGCTGATAATAGAAGAAATAGATTCATCTCAATTGTATTTCCAACAGCACGACAACATATTGCAGAAAGCATCGCGCAACTTCAATAGCTTCGTGAAAGGCCAAATATTTGAACAATTTAAGAATACAGAATGGGCCATTGATATAGCTAGCGGAAAGGGCCAGGATTTATTTAGATACACGCAGCATTCATTTAAAAATCTAGTATTTCTAGAAATCGACAACACCGCACTGCTCGAATTAATACGGCGCAAGTTTGAACTACGCAATACAAACCCTATGAATGTTCAGGTACATCAAATAGATATGACTCATGATTACAACCAAAATATTAAGACATTAAGCAACGACTTGTACTTACCGTCTACTGGCGTAGATTTAATAGTGTGCAATTTTGCATTTCACTACTTTCTAAAAAATACAAAGTCCCTCAAAAACGTGATTAGCTTTATCAACCATTACTTAAAACCAGGCGGCCGATTTGTGTTTACGGCTTACGACGCTAAAAAGATTGTTCAACTATTAAACGAGAATGACGGCGACTACAAAATAATAAAAGGCGACGACGTTAAGTATGGTATCAAAAAAGAATATAAAACAACACTACTCGAGCCGATTGGACAACAGATCGGTGTATTGTTGCCATTTAGTAAAAACACCTACTATTTAGAGTATTTGGTTAATATCGATTTCATAGCCAGTGAATTTGAAAAATATGGGTTTACATTAGAAATTAACCAAAGTTTTGGCGAATACCTAGATGTCTATAAAAAACAAAAGGAGCGCGGCTATCAAGAAATGGACGCGGACGACAAAAAATATTCCAGTTTATATCATTACTACTGTTTTTACAAAAAGAAAACGGGTGGTTCGAAAAGATCGTAATTATTTATTTTATTTAAAGCCGAATTAATTATTTTTTATATTCATAACATGGCAACTAAGTTAGGTAGTAAAACGATTACTGTGCGCCCGAGAAAGACGCTAGCGGTGGCTACCGGGATTACCCCAAAATCTAAACAATTAGCGGAACCTGATATGGAAATAGAGTTTGATGAAGATGATGACTATGACAAGGAACCGCTTGACGAGGCTGATTCTGCTTATATAGATGATGATCGCACATTAGACGGCTATCTATTGGCTAGCCGCGACGCTACTATTGACGAAGCCATTACTTCAATTAATAATCCCAACCCGTCTAACTCTGATGATGAAGACGAAACTAATAAAATATCGGAAATAGATGACCTAGATGACGTAAATGACGTAAATGAAGTACATGACGTAAACGACCTAGATGACGTAAATGACGTAAACGATTCCGGCGACGCCCCTTTTATTTCGCGCCGGCCTGCTAAAATTCAGAGCAAACAAGCCACTACGCCAAGTTTAACAACATCTCCAACGGAAAAACCAGCTAGAAAGGCCCGAAAGATAGTAGCAAAGCAGAAAAAAACACAACCCAAGGCACTAAATGTTAAAAGAGGCCCTGGCCGACCTCCCAAAACACAAAAAAAGGATCCGATCCCCCGTAGAGGAATAGCCAAGAACCCACATAATCCAGACAGCTATGTTGAAGTGTTGTATGATCAGCCTGTTATTATGAAAAAAATATTTTCGTTCTTTAAATACGTGGCAGCCGCAGAAATACAGATATTATTCAGACCTCGCGACATAATCTTTTACGCGATCGACCACAACGGCAAGACTAAAATACGCGTCCGTATAAATGCGGAAAAACTAAACCACTATTATTGTAGAGACGTATTAGATGTGGGCATTTCGCAAAAAGAAATGGAAATGATACTTAATAAAGTAGATAAAGACTATAGCAGCATTGTTATTTTGTCAGATGTAAGCACTACACGGCGCAACCTGACCCTTGTGTTTGAAAACGACATACAGATAGATGAATTACATCGAATAGACTTGATTGCCTCTTATGCCAAAATGGAGGATGAAAATATGTTTGTAGATGAAGACTACACAATTAAGTTTAATTTTCCGAGTAGGTACTTTAAAAAGACTGTTGGCGACATTAAGTCTATGTCACCTCAATTATCTATAACACAGGAAGACAATGAAAGTCCTCTGATTTTTGAATACCTTACAGTTAATAAGCGAATTCAGTCAAAACATACGGTTAAAGATTCCGCCAAAATTAAACTTGAGTCCAAGCTAGAAAATGGCGAAAGCTTTAGAGTGGACGTTTGTATAGATTATCTTAAGCCCATTTCCGCGTCGCAGATATCGGATGATATTACTATTTTAGTGGATGAAAATAAATGCCTAATGACTAAATCGTACATAGATGATGGAACAATAGAAATTAAGACGCTTACTGAAATTATTGATGAACGTCCTGATGATGACGACGATTAAAGTTGGTCTTCTTCTGATGGTGTAAGTGCTTCTTTTGTTTCTGATAACGTAGGCGTTTCTTCTAGTAGCGTAGGCGCTTCTTTTGTTTCTGATGGCGCAGTAGCTTCTTTTTTTCCCATAGAAAAATCAAGTTTAATAAGTTCGTTAAGAATAGACTTAAATAACGGTTTTACTACTGCGTTTATCTTTTCCTGGATTTCTGGCGTCGCCATTTGTGTGCGCAAAAGAAACGGAGGTTTTTCATTTCGCAAGTCTTTAATAAAACTGTCATTAATACATTTAGAAAACAATTGGGAAATATTACGGTCTGCGTGAATAGCATCAACTATCATATTAAATCGTAATCCTGTCAGCGGAAGTTGATGAATGGGAGCGTCCTTATCGTAACACCATATAAAATAGATAAATGCAAAATCAGCAAATATCGGAATGTTCTGTATCTGTGTTTTTAATATTTTTTCTTCATTTGCATGCATAAGCAGCGCTTTTTTCTGCTCCTTCATTATACTAGAACCCTGCGAGTTTTTAATGTCTCTTATAATGTCTTCCGTTGTCTTCTTAAAAATAGGTTTTATGATTTTCGGAAAGCAAAGTTTATAGATTTTTAGCAATGACTGCATATGTTGTTGTTTATCCGGAAATAGTGTTCTCAACATCTCTAATGTTGAATTAGCGGAGGTTTCAGGTATTTCAGGTGTATACGGCACATCAAGCAATCCGCTTTCGTCCTCGCTGAAGTAAGATACTGTTTCTTGTGGAGGATCGCTATCAACAACAGACTCCATAGTATTCTCCATGATATATAAATTATATTTCGTTTCTTTAAAATGGGTAGTACAAAAAATAAAATTTATAAATTAGCCTTCATATTCGCTAAAACAAGTATAGTATTATTTTTTTGCGAATCTTCTGTCGTTTCGCCCAAGTTTGGCGGAACAGTCTGCGCAGAATTGTCTTCTAGCTCGGCGGGGTAAAGATTTGAATGCTGTAGTGCATTCTCCGCATCCAGAGCAGTCTCCACATACTGAACATTCGCTTTTAGTTTTTCGAAATCGTGTAAGACAGGCAAATCTAGATTTTCTGGCATATCTTGAGTCCCATTCAATATATATAACGGGTATGCTCCTAGATCTAAGGTGTTGTTTTGACTGTACTGGACCAGCGCTTTTAGATCTTTGTTCTCTAGTAGATTCATCGGAATTATTCGGTACTTTCCGGCGCGATAGTCGGTGTCTAACGGGGGAATGATCGAATTTGACGTTCTCTGTGTTTTGCATTTTAAACACAGCGATTGTATATTATTACGGGTTACATGATATTTTTTAATATAAATACTCGCGCCAATTAACGCAAGGCCGGCTCCTAGAACACCCGCACCTAAATGAGTTATCAAGGTGCGCATCTTAGTATATAATAAAAAAAGAATTCAAAATTTAATTATGTTTTACTTTACGGACACTAAATCTATATACTTGTCTGTCCATATAATACCCTATACATGCAACAGCTACGCCAGCACCTAAGAAAAAAGCGCCGACATGGGTCAAAATATCTCCAACCAATTGGGCGTCCATGATATATAGTATGTTATACTATTTTTAACATATAATCTACAAATCATCAAACGTAGCCTCTAGTGCTTTACTATTTTCCTCTAAGAACTGTCTATTGACTACGACGGAGTTGTAGGTAGTACCTATGTTTGGATTCGTGCCTAATACAAGAGGACCCGAGATGCCCGAAATATGATCAGTCAACCCATTAATCGCGGCATCTTGCAAGACCTGAATGGCAGTTTGGAAAGACACTCGTAGTGTAATATTTGCGTTTTCTCTTTTTTGCAACCCTGTTTTCTGGATATTGGTAACCTGCCCTGAATAGCACATTTCATCCGCAAATATTGAGCAGTGAATGCGATTAAGCCCATCCAGCGCAATCATCATTTCGTTAATAATTTTATTACGCGCTGCTGTAATGCCATAAACGCGCTCTATCTCTTCTATGGAATCAGACTGGGTGCGGTACGGATCGATGTAGGAGTTACTAAGCACATCGGTAGTATTAGACCCTGTAGCATAAATGCCATATATTTTCTTAAGCTGGTAAGAACCGTCTGGCAGCAATATGTTTTTCGTAATATCTATTACATTCGTGGCTAAAATATCTTTGACGCCTCTAACAATTACGTTTTCCAGAGCTTTCGCATGTGGCAGCACTACGTCTTTCAGATAATCATTAAATTTCTTAATTGATGAATTGCTTATGTAAACTCTGATGTAAACCTGTTCCGCATTTTCGGCGGTAAACATAACGAATAGTTTAGGGAATTCGCGGCGTATTGCTAGAATGATAGTTTCTAACTTCATACTCTTAAGAATTAGCTCTTCGCGGTTAAGTCCAAATCTAATACACCATTTGGCCAAGTCTCCAGGGATTCGAACACCATAGTTAGATTTTTCGAACGACTGGATGTCTTTGGCTTCATGTATGTATTCGGGATGAACTGGCTTACCATATGACTCGTAGAATATGCGCACATCCGACACAAATCGTCCGAAATGCAACATCTCGATATGATTTGCTATTTCTTGCACTTTGAGTTTGTCGGTCTCATATTCCTGCTTTACCATTATAGTCATATGTGGGTTTTTCATAGTTTCAGTGTCTTTTGCGCCTAAGATTTCTTGTATGCGAATAATGGCATTGGTTTTAGTACCGCCGCCACCTCCTGTTCTGTGTTTAGAATCTAACACGTATTGCGTCATAGGTTGCGAAATACACTGTGCCGCCAATATGCCGACCGGATAGCCTGCTTCAATAAGCGCCTTCTTATATGTCAGCACGATACGCTGCACAATGATGTCTAGTAAATGATTTATTACATTTTTCTTTAACAAGTAGCTAGTACACAGATAACTGCGAATAAGTATTTGCAGCATGCCAGTTGCCGCAACGATATGTGCGGGAAGCCTGCGTTTAAGTTTCTTTTGCATCTCATTTAGGAATACATAGCCCAAATTATCGCAGACTTCTTTAGTAAGTTTAATGGCATAAGCCGGATCTAAAACACGGTCTGACTCTTCCAATGACTCTACTAAATCTTGATAATTATAAACTACGTCTTCTACAATACGGTACACGTTAACGGCCATGTGTTTTTGATTAGTAAACACATATTCTTTTGGGTTGTGATCTTCTAACTTAGAATGAATACTGCGATATTTTTCGCGGTCTTCTGATAATTGTTTAAACTCGTCTGCTAATAAGTCTTCTACTTGTTTATTCTGAAATGTTTTATGTACTTTTTTAATATCAGTATAATAAGAAGTGTTAAATTCCTCTTCCGATATCATTACGGTCGGAAATTTAACACGTTCCATCTTCGACGGGTCAAGGCCAATTTCGGCGTAAAGGGGCTGTATGATGTTCATACCCTTGGTTGCTTTTCGCAGATTGTCAATAATAATAGACTCTAAATTTTTGATAGATATACGGTTTTGGTATCCCGTAACGGACGTACTTAGCGCATTAGAAATCAAACCATGGCGGGCCTCGCCTGCCAAGAATTGGTATACTTTAGATTTAACACCTTCTCTAAATGACATTGATACAAAGCCATTGGCATCGGGGTCGGTATCATATCGCACGAAATACGGAGATGTTCTGCCCCAACCGGCAAGCGGTGGAAATCGTTTGCCGTTAATCGTTTGCACGCCAATTGCGCCGTTGATAGATATAAAGTTGGCCATTTTACCTTTTGATCCAGACAGAATAAGTCTAGCCATATGGTTAGCATTAATGTCTATGTCCGCCAAAATCGGATATGAAAAGTCGTCGCCCGGCGCTAGTGCGCCAAGTTGCTCGTTTTCATAGAATTCTTTAAGGGGCACGCCCAGTGGCGCAATTAGTTTTCCTGTATTTAATCGCTGTGTGATTTTTCTAGAGTTTAGAATCATAGTTGCTAAACGGCGTTTGATCTCCGCCATCGCGCCTTCAGATATGTTTATGTCGGCTATGCCCGTAGTAAATCCATGGTAGCAAAAGAACTTGTGTGTAAGTTGCTGCAAATTATAGATACATTCTAGAGCGGCGTCGTTTCCGTACTCATTTGCGATAATATGGAAAATACTACCAGCGACTTCTTGGCCAGCAGTTGCTTTATCTATAACGCCAGACTTTAGTTGTCCGCGAACTATAGAAATGTTAATATCATTGGGATTATATTTAATAAAACTCGCATACTGATCTTTGTACATACTGGGTTGTTTGCCCGATAAATTGATTTCTGGAAGTAATCTAGACACCAATTCACGGTTAGTAAACGTCTTGCCTGCAAATGAATAATTTATGCCTGGCGTATATATGTCTGCAAATAACTGCATTGCGTGCCATTTATTAAAGTTTAGTCCATCCTTTGTGATCTCAGAAATGCCTATAAGAGCGTCGAAAAACGCGCCGATGGCCGGTGCGTGATTTTGCGGCGAGATGAACCACCGGGCCGCTTTACTAATAGTCATACACTCATTTCTCGATTGTATGTTTTGTGGTATAATACTGTTCATCTGATCTCCATCAAAATCGGCATTAAAGAAGTTGCAGATTGCCGGATTAATACGCAGCGTGTCGCCGACATTCATAACTACAACCCGCATGCCTGCTATGTTACTAAATAGCAGACTAGGTTGCCTATTAAAGCACAGGCAATCCCCTGTTATCATGTCGCGCATAACGGTGTCGCCGATAGCCAGTTGGTAGTCTTTGCCAATAATATCAATGCGATAAGTGCCACCATTTGAGGCTTTAATAATATGCTTACATCCTGGGTAATGTTTGTCCCCATTTATAAAATACTGCATAAGTCGCACCCTGTTAACTTCGGTGACTACCTCGGGGACCTCTAAGTTTCTGGCATGAATCATGGGAACACCTACCTCATTGATCTTTAAGCAAGAATCTCCAGTAATCACAGACCTAATCATATATTCTACACGTTTGCCCATAAGATTTTTTCGAAATCGGCCGGCCTTTTTTGGCAGTCTCTCGGCTAGCGCAACTGGCGGCTTATGCGTATTAGTAATTAATTTAATGTCACCGCCGCCACCTCCGCGAACCATGGAATAATACGCCATATCTAAATTAGAGTATGCATCTTTTAGTGTTGACGTAATCTGTTCGTCCATTGGAATGACATCTGGTAGATTCTCATTAATTTCTTCTATAGTTTTCATTAAAGAAGTGGTGTCCGAATTAGAACTACGAGTTCCGCCTATACGTTTGATGTCGGGCCTAATGGTATTAGGAGGCGCAGGAATTGTAGTAACAATGAAATTTCTTGGATGACTTCTAAGCGGCTTTCCTAGTTTAATAACTGTTTCTGGTCTAATGCGTTCTAGAATTTTGCGGATATTGTGATTATATAGCTCTTCTACCCGTGATGTATCGGCGTCGGAAAACTCCTTGTTAAATATAAACGGGCGTTTTTTGTCTTTAACTACGTGGTAATGGGGTGCGTTACAATGCGGGCATTTTGTCACTGCTTTAGATCCTTTGCTTAGCTCGCTAATACGTTTTCCAGGCGCTACATTTTTTTTAAGCGTAACCACTGGCTCGCCGCACGTATGGCAGATAATTTTCAGCCATTTAAGTAGCTCTTCGCGGAACATCGGCGATTTAACCGGATATTTCAAGTCTATAGATCCGAAATGACCAGGGCATATAGTTTTGCGATTGCCGCAGGTATGGCATTCCCACGCAAAATCGGTGGTCCCCATTCGCGGATCATATAGACCATCTTGCGCCGGTATATCAGATTTCATTATTTCTTTATTTGTTATGTTGACATTACTGTCAATACGCACTTCATCGGACGATTTAACGTAAAATGCTAGATCGCAAATTTTAGAATAATAAGTGATATTGCGTGGCGCGTTTTTATCATTCATTCCTTGTATAAATTATTATATAAAATCATATTTTAAGTTTAAAATAGGTTCCTGACTTATTGTATTAAAAAATTGAATATTAGCATCTATTATGTTATATCATGAGTACCTCCGTCTGCAGTAAGTGCAATTGTGCGATCTCTGAACGCCCTACCCAATACTGCGGAACTACGCCTAAGACGCTGCTGTGCGAGAAATGCAGCGTAGAACGTTTTAGCTGCTTTGTGTGTATTGATCACTCCAAAGCATCAATTTATGGACTTTACCCACAGTGCCCTTGCTACGCTGAAGAACGCCCCAGTCCCTGCAAAATATGTGCGAACCCTACAAAATACATGTGTGCGTGTTGCTATAAGCCACACTGTATAGAGAATCTAGTATTGATGGCCACCGAACGTTACGACCTTAGGTATTTAGTAGACAGTTGGAAAAATGTGGTCAATTCCAATGTAGGTGTTAGACGATCATTGTTATGCCGAGACTGCAGCAAATATGTTACGCCAAAAACCAAAACACCAACCCACGTCTACATGAATATGAAGAGAAGCGAAGACACGGTGACCAAATGTGTAATATTGTCTAAGACGTTAAATACGTTAAAAATGCATGACAAGAGGTTTATTAAGTACGTTGCGTATTTAGTGATTTCTTAATTTTGAATTTGTTTTTTATATAAAAATGTACAAATGCGTATCATGTTTAGTTGAATATGAGCGGCAGCCATGTTATCTTGCGCCAAATGGAACATGTGAAAAATGCACACAACAAGAGATGGAGTGTTGGACATGTGACGAGGACGAACGAAAAGATTGTGATGTTAATAAGCTTGTGTATTCACCATGCAAATACTGCAACATAAATATTAAAACTACGTGTATGTATTGTAAATTACATTGCTGTACTGCGAACATGTTGTGTATATATCCAAATAGGCAAAAAGACAATTGGCACTACGATTACCCCTTTTCGCACCACATCAGAACAACGCTTTTATGTTCATATTGTGTATGGTTATTTCGCGATTATGGAGTTAAAATTTTTAGAAACCGTGGTCGTGACGATGCGTTACACAAGTTTAAAATAGCTTATGCTTTAGAAACGTATACTGTTTTATCTAAGACGTTTAAAAAATACAATATGCATGACAAGTTGTTTATTAAATCAATTGCGTTAAGCATTGTTAAACTTTGATTTTTTTAAAAGTATAAAATGAACCGCAAACGGCAGTGTGATATATGTTGCAGTTATCGCAGCGAAGGGTATTTGGTTCCTAATGAAATATGCGGAAGCAACGGAACAGATACTGTTTGTTATAAATGTATCGGAAAAGTAAAAACTATTAGTTGCCCAGCATGCGGCTGTATTGATGCAAACGGCGACTACAAAGCACAGTGCGACGAATGCGCTAAGGTAAAGGCGAAACCGTGTACACTATGCGCTAAACTAACAATGTTTAAGTGCAGTTGCTGCGGTAAATTTTTATGTAAATCAGAATTAGAGTACAAATTTTATAATAATGGATATGTCGTGAAATCATATGTTTATACATCATCGTTCGCAAGAAATAGTTTATTATGTGGTAAATGTTGCGAATTTGCAGTAGATTGCGATTTAAAAAAAATATGCGCCGCAACATTTAAAAAACTATATAACACTGTACATATCAATAAAGCGCTGACTAAGGTATTAAAAAACTACAACATGCATGACAAGTTATTTATTACCTCAATAGCGAACCTTATCGTCAAATTTTGAATTTTTTTACTCGTAAAAACAATGGAGTTTATCCAGACCATTATTCCGGCTTTCGCCGAATTGCTTAAATATAATATTATAAATAAGGTCAATACAGGCGACAAAACCTATGACAATCTATTGGTCGCGTTTATTATGATTATAGTTACTTATATAACAAATAAAATACTTACCGGAGTAATCCAAAGATGGATATCAAATTGCCGCATAACCCGGGTAACTACATTAGACGCCAAGTCTATTGATTTAATAAATGAAATACTGTCTAATTATTCTACATATTCTGGAAAAGGCTTGATAGAGTATATACCGACCGATGATGATACAGTTGTGGTGAAAGAACATGAGCCTGAGTCTGAGTCTGAAGAAGACGAAGACGAAGAGGAAGAGGAAGAGGAAGACGCCATGCCGAAATTAGAAAAAACACCAGATCCACCCATGTCGAATTTCACCAAACAGTTCATGTATCAAGTATGCTATGAATATGGCACCTTATATAAGGACTCTTGTAAAAAATATTTCAACAAAAAACACCCAGATGTGCCATCAGGTCAGCAACTTATAAATACTATAGTACCTTCGATGACAATACGGTACAGGGTGGTCTTCGCGTATAGAGGCGAATATGTTTGCATATTACCTAACGAAGACAAGAAACTACTTAAATATTTCGCTACGTCTGATGCTGCATTTCATAAGTTTCATAAGTATATTGTAGATAAAATACATGCAGCTGAACAAAACACAATTGCGGAAATAGCGCATTCGCCAAACAAAAAGCAGCTATACATTTATGCGGATGGCGAAAAGTATCCTCTGTACAAAGACCGTAATTTTGACATTTACGTAAGCAAGTATAAAAAGCAGATTATTACAATGCTAGACAATTTTATACGCGTAAATACAACTAATCTTAGAAACGGATACAGTAATTACAATTTAGGCATCATGCTGTATGGCGAGCCAGGTACCGGCAAAACCATGTTGATGAAATCTATTGCCAATTACTTACAGCGCGACTTGCAAATTATTGACATGCAAAAAATCAAAACCAAAAAAGAGTTTACTAACATTTTCGAGCATCTTTCAGATGTAGTATATGTTTTAGACGAAATAGATTGTATTAAAGGCATTATCGCATCTAGGGATTTAAATAGCGAGCCAAATGAAGAAATGTCGGAAATCCAGCAACTCAAAAACAGGTACATGGAAATTCTCAAGATAGACACAAAAGATTCTAGTGACCGAGTTAAAGACGAATTGCTTGACATCAAAAACCAGATAGCTGATTTAGAAAACGCACTGACTCTAGACACTATTTTAACAGTGCTAGATGGAGTTATTGAGCATCGCGGCAGAGTAATTATTGCGGCGACCAATTACATCGACAAAATCGATTCTGCCCTAATTCGCGATGGTCGCTTTGATATTAAAATTAAACTAGAGAGATTCTGCGAGGAAGAAATTAGAGAGCTGTTGCGTATTATCTACAGTCCTGCTAACGAAGAAGAGATATTATCGGCCAAATTCGAAAACGGCAAATACACACCTGTCGAACTTTTAAATATATCGTCTAGATGTAGTAGTTTGACAGAAATGATTAGCAAAGTATCTATCATGTATGACAAAAAAACAAATTAATTTTTTACTGATTTGGATCCGGATAAGTGCAGCCAGTCCAAATTCTCTGATTAAGATAAAATAGAATAGAACCAATCAATAAAAATAACCCTAGGAGGGGACTTTTAAATATCGTCTCATTAATACTACTTAATAGCACAAATATTATAAAAATAGTAAAGCCCGAGTAACACGCCATATAAGACACATATACTATATAAGCAAAAATAAAAATATTTTGTTGGTGCTTTATTTAATTGACAAATTTATTTATTTTTATTTTGCTTATATAGTATATACTTCGACTAACATGGATAACGTTGTTCTCGGTTTAAGTGTGGCAGTCGCCATTATTGTAGTTTTATTGCTCTCTTGTCGGGATAAGAAGAAAAAACGGCAGACAAGAACTCCGGTCAAGATGCAACGTCCCGGCCCTATTAAACAAGTTTCACATGAGGATCGATCTGATTACGGCACAGGGCTACATAACACCGAAGCTGCCGCCAGATATAATGAATTAGCTGATTTAGTTTCTTATGACGATTACAACTCCGTTGCTGCATTTATGTCGGTGGAGCCGTCCGTATATGAATCACATGCTCGCTATTCCGCAGACATGGGTAGATCTACATCTGGCGCATCTATGCTGCCAGTTAGAGATGACCCCAATGATGTAGTACCGTGGGTTGGCTTGCGTAAGCCTAAATACCAATCGGTGCACGCACAAGATGGGGCACGTCAGGAGCATTCAGAAATACCAGATCAAATGCGCGCTAGTACCTACTACTGCGTTGGTTAAAAAGGTCGGGTTGCCCCTTATATTTTATTTTTTGCGTCATATATATACAATGAATCACAAATACTTAAGCGATGCATCTATTGTTTTGGGAACTATTGTAATTATTATTTGCATCTTTGTGGAGGTACCTTACCGGGAAGTTATTCTGATATCCATGCCGATTATACTATGCGTAAATCATTACTCGTTAATGGAGTTAGAAAATCATCACAAAAAATAAATACATATATATAAAATGGCTAAATTCTTCGTGGTTATCATACTTGTCATACTCAGTTTTTTTATTAATTTGCTATACTACGTTTGTTGGATGCTCACCGACACGTGGCTTATATCTACATAGACGCATATATTTTTTTCCATAGCGCGATTAGCTTAGTGATCCACCAGATGTTCGCCATTTGTAATGCGGGAATTAAAATGTTCGCTTCTGCCGTATTAAAAGGCATGCGCATGCCTACATTAATTACTCTAAGCAGTATCCAAGCTACAATTGTAAAAGCTATAGTAAATAATTGGTATGCTTTGACATGGTACAAATGCCCAATTTCCAGAGATTTTGTAATATGGTAATGGTGTGATAAAACATCGCTGGTTTTTGCCATAGTGAGGAAATAATAAGCATTTTCATAGTCCATATGCCAAGGGCACAAGAGTAACCCATACAGTGTAGCTAAGTGGTGCAGAATAAAGGCTTTGTCCCGCACAAGAAACATCGCGATTAAATCATACCAATAGTAATTTATGATAAATTGCTTACTCCCAGTTAATACAAACCCATAACAGGCTATCATCCCAATAATATTAGATACTAAGTTATGTTTTTTTGTATAATTGCTAAATAGATACGCAAGGCTTAGATACAGCATACCAAAGGCGCATACTATATTGTAATCAAACTGGAAACAATATTTGCTAACACATGGGACGGGCCATTCAGGGGTTAATCCGGCATGCCAATTTACCGTAGTGGAATTCATTTGTTAATTTACTTTTAAAATTCACTTTTTATTATCTTAAATTTGAAAACCATAAAGTAATATATAACTGATGAGTTTCACGAAGAAGCAAAAATACTTTTCTAAGTATCTAGGACCCATTAATAGAAAAGTACTCTACACGGAGCCCATTTTTCTGTTAGATGTGTCGGTTAATAAGGAAACCGTAGGCGCTGCTCCTAGTTATGATGAAGAATACCAGCGTTTCGAAATATTATTGCCGTGTAAGCTAAATAAATCTCGGGAGCTTTTGTTTAATATAGCGCAATTTGCCGACAATACAATGGAATCCCGTAGCGCTGTCAGTGTGGTATTAAGGGAGCTTGCTTTAAAAAGCGATAGTCGTGGCAAACTTGTTTCTATAAAAGACACGCTTATGAATACCTATAATTTATTGATTGAAACGCACGCAGATGGTAAGTGCGAGGTGCTTGAATTTCCGCAAAACCCGTTCGATGTGCCGAATGCTAAACACGTTGCTATTATTGATTTTAATGTTAACACCCAGGACCAAGCAAATATAGTCGGCGCACTTAAGCAATTATATTTTGACTATACTGGCGAGGTTGTATGCGCAAGCGAACGGACGATGATAGATTATATGAAAAAAAAGAATTACAAAATACAGGCAAGCGGCAAAATAGTATGTGCCGAAGGGGTGGTTCCCTCGTATTGTTTGCTATTTACTAAATCATGAATCCATAAGAACTACGGCCTCCATGACGTTAGCATATAGCGGATGGGTGCGCAACATAGGCGCGAACCCATTGAGTTTTTTATTATAATGATACAGCTTAATGGTGTCGTCTGTTTTTTTGTAATAAAACTTTTCTTCTATGTTAGGAATAACAATCTCTTGTACGTCTACTTTCTTCTCTGCAAATGGAGTGCAAGTATTTGGTAATTCCATGTCTCTACGGATCAATGGATGATACATAAGCTGATTATCGGGGGAACACAGTTTGCACTGTATTTTTTTCTGAATTGCCGATTCTAGATTAGGATGGTGAAGGGAGCAGTCTATAGACGCCTCAACTATTGCTAACATAAAGCTGTCTATAATTTGCATGTTAGCGATGGATTTAGTATATAGGTCTATGTCAGTCGTTGGTTCCTTGATTTTTTGTTTTGGGTAATCAGCAGGATAGTCGCTTAGATATATGTATACCTGCACATTCTGTTGATCTTCTGGCAGGTCGACGTGTGATAAATATCTAATTGCTCTGGTTTTAACCTGGTTGATACGGGCATAATTCCAGAAGGGTTCCATAACATGTACATGGCGGACTCGCTTCAAATCAATACCTTCTGCGACGGCCCCGCTTAATAACAGCAGTCTGATATTGGAACCAGGCGTATTAAATTCCTGGATTAACTTAGAGCGTTCTTCGGGGTCAATATTACCGGATAATACGCCAAATATTTTTTTGGGTTGATTCGGCTCTGAAATTCCGTAATCATCTGCGGACGATAGCAGTTTTTCTCCGTGTTGATACCATCCGTGCGCTTTAAGAACTTTGGCGAATATCCCTAATCCTTCGCCTGACACAAACTGGCTATATACTATTCCGTTAGTCCCTTTGTGTTTTTTAATATTACTTAATACTTTGGCCATTTTAGGGGAAAATTTGTCCAAGTCACGTAAGTCATCTATAGAAATACGGTCTATAAACTTTTCGCGTGACTTGGCACCGCGGGCTGGTCCTAATGCATAATCTGGAATACAGTAGTTGCTTATTTGGCGCGACTTAACGCGATAAGTAGAACTGCCGCCAGACGACGATGAAAATCGGGAATTAACGGCCTTGTATCCCTTTTTTGTTTCGTCTTGCTCTAATATTCTAGCGGATATGTAGCTTGCAAATTGTGTCTGACTCATGGGCACTTTTTCTATTATATTATCTAACTCTTTCGGAAACCCGGGCTTGCCGGTGTCCTGAGGAAAATATTGGTCGCCGTAATAGCTGCATAGACCGTAAATCCGGTTTGTGAATTTTGTTTTATTTTTGATTGCTTTTTCAGTTCTGTCTACAAAAAACGTTTCGAATTCGTTGATGTCTTCTGAAAATAAGGTAGTCGTTTTTTCGTGGGCGGACTTCTGATATTTCGGTGACTTCGGTGATCTAGGTGACTTCGGTGACTTCGAAAACCTAGGAGATTTAGGAGATGTTTCTACATTCTCGGCAGAACCTATAACCTCAATAGTCCCGCGTATCATATTAAAACACGGCACAAGCTCAAAAGGATCATTGACCACCGGCGTTCCTGATAAAAATATGAGTTTTAGATTTTTTGTTTTCATAATTAAGTCATACAAAGACAGCGCGTTTTTGGCCCCATTAGTTATTGCATTAAATAAATTATGCGCCTCATCGACTATAAGCATCGAGCCCTCTAGTGACGAGTTTCTTATAACATCGTCCATAAAATCGCCTAGCCGTTTTTCAAGTTCATTTTGTTCGTCTGTTTTGTCTACGGTATTGATTTTCTTAAACATGCGGCTGGAGTTTAAACTTATAAATTTATATTTTTTATCTATTTGTTCGTCGGTCTGCCCCGTATATGCGGTTAGCTCTTTGCGAAAGTTGGCTTCTAATGATTTCGCGGAAAGCACGATGATTTTTCGATTAGAGTCAAAATTGCGCACATGATCGCTAATTGCTACAGCCAACCGCGTCTTTCCTTGACCCATTCCATGACATATCAATAAACCGCGCGCATTTGTTTTCGTAAAGAATTCCTTAACTATAAATTGGTGGTAGTTTAATATCTTTGCCTCATCTTCTGATGGTTTCAACTCTAGTAGTTTGTTACGTACTGCTAATGGGTAATTAGTAGAATTGAAATATGGTAAATCTAACTTGTCTGTTTTATTCATGTAGTTATATTTTATATTTGGATATGTTTTATAGCCAAAAAATAAAGCAAACTTACTTCTCGGGTTCTGGCTCGACCTTTCTCACGTAGCCTGGCGACAGTACCCATCTAACATATGCGCGACTAACTAAGATAAATGCGGGCTTGCCGTCCTCGTCTGTAATTTCTTCTTCGGTGTGCCAGCGGTTGTCGTTGTGTCTCACGTGTACAAATTTGGAATTTCTGTTAATGCGGTATCTGCCGTATCCTGGATCTCGCCACCATCCAATGGGGCAGACTCGGCCAAACTCGTCTATGTCGTAATCCCACAGGTGGAGATCTTCTTGTTCTGTCAAAATCGGGTTTTCTGGAAATAACAACCACTTCGCTGAGGTAATGGTTTTCTCTTTGTGGCGGTTGGGGTTCTCTAGATATGCGGACACAACCTTAGGAGGTGTCTTCTTGTACATTGGATTGACGGGTTTTTTGGTAACTAACTTAAACCCGCTGCTATTGTTATTGCTATTGTTATTTTGTTCTTCCAACGCTTTTTTCTTCTCCTCTTCTATCTGTTTGAGGATGTCGGCATTCGTGATAACATTTGCGCGTTTTCCTGGAGTCATTGAACTGTATTTGCGGTGCCACGCTTTGATGAGTTCTTGTTGTTGATTAAGTTCTCGCTGTTTCTGTTTTTCTGCAATGAGTGAGGCTTTTTCAGCTTTAGCGGCCTCTTCCGCCGCTTTCTTAATGGCTGCTTCATCGGCGGCAATAGCTGCGTCTATCTCTTCTTCAGAGTTGATGGTTGGCGGTAACTTGGCTCGAGATGCCCATGACAGCTTTGATTTCTTTGCCTCGATGATTAACTTTTTCTCTTCTTCTTGCTCAATCAAGGCGGCCCAAGAGTCGTCTTTTTTGGATGGGCTTACCTTAGTGTGAGCTTCCGCGAGAGTTGGGTATTCGTCGTTTGGCGAGTTATCGGTTGATTCCTCATACCACGACTTTTCTTTGGGTTTCTCAATGGGAACAGGGGTCTTTTGACGACGAAGTGGTATTTTCTTAGACGGCGACGGCACCGGGGTGCCTTTTCTGGATTGTACCGGTGTAACTTTTCTGGATTGTACAGGGGTGCCTTTCTTAGACTGCATTGGTGTGCCTTTCTTAGACTGCATTGGTGTGCTTTTCTTAGACTGCGTAGAATCTGTAGGCACCGTAGATACCGTAGATACCGTAGATACCGTAGACATCACAATGGTGGTAGGCGTGTCGTCTACCGTCGCAGAGACAATAGGCGCCTCCAAGGCTAGCGCAGGAATCGTCTTTTCTACTTCAGCAGGTTTGATATACACGCTGCTAAGTTTAGTAGAATCGCAGCATTCTTCGTCGCTTTCGACTACTTCAGCTGCGTTATCTAGTGAAGTAAAAGCCTCATCTTTATTGCCGGCAAGCAACATTTCAGTAGTGCGCATACTCAACAGATGATGCGGGACGTCTAAATCATTAACTACATGAAGGAATCCTAGGAGTGCTTCGGTATTGACACACTTAAGCGCGTTGTAGATGGCGATACTAGCTTCTTTAGTTGTCTTACAATTATTGCGCTTAATGCTTCTAATGGCTAGAGCGTTAACAGTATCGTAGGAATCGGCTAACTGAGCAGTTCTAGACATATTTAGGCTGTAGTGTTTTATGATATGTTAAACAAAATTCAATTTTTTTATGGGCTTAAAAAATAAAGGACCTTTAAAGGTCCAAATCGTCGGTATCGTGATTATTGGCTAATTCGGCGTCTATCATCTGTTTTATAGCTTTTTCGGAAGGCATTATGCACATTTTTGCCGCCTTATCTCTGCATATTTTTAAGTAGTCTACAATATCTCTAGTACGTTTGATAACTACGTGGGCGGATAATAAGTTATTATGTAGTATTTTAAGGTCATTAATTATACTGCAAAATTGACTATCTTGTAATAGAGTGGTAGCCTGCGTTTCCGCATATGAATCTATGTTTTCATCAATACTGTCGCAGTTAAAATCATCTAAGCCCATATTTTGCGGCGTTTTCGTAGGTTTCATTAAGTCATCTAGTTTGCCTATTTTGCTACGCATTTGATTCATAACATCTTCTAATGTGCTATTATATTTACCATATACTTTCATATATTTCTGGTAGTTTTCTCGCAGCTTTTTCCGTAATATGGACATAGTATTGCGGTAATTCAGGTCGCGCTGCGCTAATATGGAGTTTTTAATTCCGTAGTAACTGCGCTGCAACATTTGTAGTTTTTCGATACGCCGTTGCTTGGTCTCCTTTGTTATAAGAGCTAATTTTTCCGCGTCATCTGTAACTAGATCGTTCTTGTATTTTTCTAGAACCATGCTAGAAACACTATCTAATTCTTGTTCGATAAATGCCTTACCATATCCGCTAATTACTTTATCGGCTTTTTTCTCTGTATATTCGACAAACCATGTTTCGAAGTCGTCATAGTCGACATTTGCATTTAGCAGGTCCGAAACAAGCGAATCTTGTGTTTTGATGACATTTGACAGAGACTTACTGGCTGTCTTAAATATCTTCTGATGCGTTTTGCCAAAGGAGTTATAATTGGCGTAGTATTTGTCGCAATACGCATCTATGAACTTACAAGCGTTTTTGTAAATACGATCCTCGGCTATCTTAAGTTCTTCCGGAGTATTGTCTATGGGGTCTATTTTAAACATTTCATGATAGGTAATCAATCGGGCCAATTGGCCGCTAATGCTGCCTTTCATGTAATAATCTAAGTCGATTTCCATAGTGCTATCTTTCTCAAATTCTTCGGCCAATTCTAGGCGGTCGCCAATTGATAACTCTACCTTGCGGCCGCGCAAATCATAGGCATATGGATATTTTTTAATGATAACATAGTTAAACCGTTCATTTGGCTTGATAACAAGTCCTCTTTCTTGCATACGCTTCACGAATGTGTGAATTTTAACATTTTTCTTATTTGGTCGGTAAACGCCGGTCTGTACGAAATCGCGGGACGTCCATTTGCGGGAATAGATCTCGTCTATTTTCATAATAACAAGCTCTACCAAGTCATATATATTATCTACGCTGCAGGACATCCACATTAACTCCATAAATATGGTACGCAATAATTCAGATACACCGCGCTTCTTGACCTCGAGCCCGCGAATAAACAGTTCTTTAGGCTTAAAGTTTGGAATGTTTTCATGTGCAATGCCAAAGTATTTCTTCTTAGCGGTTAACACGGTGGGCGACAGTACTTCTTCATACGCCATCGACAGAAACTGAGTTCCGTTGTCTTCGATGAATGCCTTATTGACACCGTCGCGAATGGGATTAATTTCCTTAAATGTTATTTCTACTAGCTTTGTCCAATAGTCTAGCTTGGCCATATTGCCTGAATAATAGGCTATATCTGATGGCGCGAAAAACCGTTCCGGCGTTGACAAGTATAGCGAGTCAGTATTATGCACTACTAAATCTCCAACTCCTGCCGAGAAATGGTGATTTTCTGTTTCTAAATCGTAGACATACTGTTTTGTTTTGGGAAGTTCCATAATAGTTTTTACTTGATTCCCAATTTTTCTTTGTGTTTTAGTAGTTATCGTAAGTCGATAAATATCTATTTTATCAGCTCTACAATTAAGACTTACCTTATATCCTAAATTTTTACATAACTTGTACATTGAATACGCAGACATTTGTGTTTTTATGTCGAATCGTTTTGATAAATCAGTAAAGTTAGAATTATAATTGTTATTATTAGATGATTTATCACCATCACCCCAATAATAACCTTTAAGAAACTCTAATTGTACATTTGCAGTTGATTCAAACACTTCATCAGGTACAACTTTAGAATCTCTATAATAGCACATAGCGCGCCATTTTTTTACAATAGTTTTAATTTTACCGGAAACTCCAGACGCGATTGGTACTAATTTATAAACGGCACTACTTTCCATACAATTTAATATTTTCCAAGTATAGTCGGGATATTCATTTTCTAAAATTGTTTTAGATTTATTTAACAAAGTCAAATCTTGGTTAACTAATCCCCAAGATGCCTTGTTTCCTGAGGCACATTCATAATCACCGCAAGAACCTTCAGCTACAAAGAATCCTAATACCCATGCTAAATCAGCAGTTATTTTATCGGTTGTCCCAATTAAATTAGGATGTCCTTTAACTAAAAGTTTAGCGCCAATACATTCATTGGGCTTAACAGGAGTGCCGTTTTCTAGCAGCAAGGAGTGATCCTCAGTGACATCAATGGCACCATTATGTGTTAATACTCGGTACATTTGCTTATCTGTTTTGTGTCGAATAATATGTTTGACTTTCGTCCAACCTACATCTGACCACACTTCTACGTTTTGTAGTATAGCAATTTCTTTGCCGTCATTGTATTCCTCGTAAGCGGAGTCGTCTACAATGTCGCGTATCTCGCAATACTGCGAGATATTATCAACTTTAAGTAACATCGGCGTATATTCGGCAACAGAGTCCCCGTAATATACGTTACATCCCTGCCCTTTCACGAATGCGTAAGCAAAGCGAATGTTTTTCTGGCCATAAGTGGTAACACCTCCTGCGACCTCTAGCACGAAGAATGGCGAACGCTTATTGCCGGCCTCTCCGTAGAATGTATTCATAAACACTTTAAGCGCGTTTTGCTTTGAGTTTAAGTAGTTTTTGTTAAATATTACATCTGAATACTCATCTTCTAAGGCTTTCTGTTGTTCTTCAGACATTGCCTCTATCTCTTCTTTACGATGCTCAAAGACTTTCATTTTCTTCTTAAGAACCGCCCGTTTCTTAAACAGATCGTCTAAAATATACGGATATACGCCAAACTGGAACCCTTCTTCTTTAGTATCGTATTTATTATTATGCCAAACAAAGTATGCTAGTTTTCTTTTTCCTTGAAAATTAAAATCTACTTTTGTTATTTTTTGGCCAGATTCCGCGATTTCTTGCGCCTTCTTTTTGTCTAGGATGCAATACTCTGGAGAGAAGTTATATGCACGAATTAGACTAGGATACAGAGACGAAAAGTCTAATCCGGTAATAGGTCTCCCGATCGGCTCTAACCAGAAGTCCTTAAATTTCTTGGGCAGTTTCTCGCCTGTTTCGGCCTCAACAAGTTCTATTTGTTCTTTAGTTCCCGTCGCGCCATATTTTTCTATTAGTTTATAGTATTTAGTTATTTCTTCTTGAGTTGTGTTTAACCAATCCTGACACGCAGGCGACGGCATAGTTTTTGTTATGGCCGCTTTACGTATTCTCTCTTCGATTGATAATTTACTTATTTTTAATCCTTTATTAGGCGGCAATACGAAACCGCCGGGATATTTACCTTCCTCGGCGCCTTCATTTGCGATATTGCTAAATCGCATATTAAATGGAGCCTGTTGCCCTATCGCAATGGTTAGATTACGCACTTTCATTCCGTTTGCGCGAAAGAACGCATCATAAACGGAGCAGTACGCAATATTGGACACTTCTCGGTGATCCATAATCACGGATCTGATTGTCATTAAGTCATGACACCTTTGTGCGTCGATAACGCAGTAATAGTTAACTGCCATAAGTTTGGCTTTTAAGGTATTATATATGTCTGTTTCTTTTGGCCCCCATATGTCACTGATTAACTCAGTAGCGGTGCCGTTTAATAAATTAGTAGCTTCGTCACTATGCCGTAACATAAAGTCTCGGTACTCTCTATAGATTCGAAACATCTCCTCGTACGGCATATCTTCTTTGCCGCCTAATTTATTTTTTGCCAGAAACCATTTTAAACTTGACTGTTCCGCAGTTGGATATAATCTACGGAATATGGTTCTAACATCGACCGGAATATACCCCGGTACCATCAACGCAAATCCGTCGATATATGTGTCGGCCTCTACTTTAACATGTTCCTTTTTAAAGTTCCATTTGTAAACGCTTTCATCTGTATATGGTTGATATGGCTTGGTACTGTCTAGTTTGGTTGCAACGTAAGACAATAATCCGTTGTAATATTTGGCTCTCTTAATTACCCAGTTCCAATCATAATCAGAATCATTGAATCCAATTATGAATTCTGGGCGAATTAGCTCAAATATGTCGGCAAAGCCGCGTATAATGTTTTTCTCAGTGCCGCAAACTACCGTTAAGTAATCTGGTTTGGCATTAGCGGGATAATCGCACAGGCATACCTTTAAGAATGGATCTTTGTCATTAACGTACTGAAATGTCATGCTTAAACAGAATATGTTGTCGTCTTTATTTTCAGGCATAGGTACATCGCCGTCTTTTGACCATGTCTCTATATCCCAACAACAAGATACTGTTTTGTCCTTTAATAGGTCGCCGGTTAGTTCGCCGGTGTATGCTTTGTAATTATCTATGCTTACTCGATATGTAGTACCCTTTAGTAATTCTACGTCTTCTTTTTTATACTTGTCGAGAACGGCCCATGAACTAAATGTAGTTAAATGGTCGCGGCAAACTACTCTATAGTAGCTCGCAAGATCATCAGACGTGGTTGTATAGCCATTCTTTTTAATTAACTTTATGGCCTCTGCACGGTTTTTAGTTTTATTATAGTAAAAGCGCACAAACTTAACTTTTTTCTCGTGGTAATATTTAAAGGGCTTTGAGTTAATAATAGCCGTTTTGGTAGGTGTTGTTAATTCATCATTTTCTAATAAATCCACAATGGTTGATAAGGCCTTTTCCTGGTCTTCCCGGGTTTCGGGCAATTGCACCTCAAAATATAACTGGATATTATCGATTATGACGTTAATTCTACGGCCATCTTGTGCTATTCCCATTAATATGATTTTGTACAATGCCTTCTCGTATTTTACGTCCTGCATGCTTGTTTCCATCAAATAAGTCGGCAAGAACATTAATGACTGCTTGTCTTTAAGAATATTGTCTACCTTAGCGGCATCTTGTTTTGATATAAATGCATTCCTGGGTGGAATTCTAAGCTTAATTGCGTTATATGGAATAACTTGATTATGCAACAAATGGGTGATTTCTGCCATTTTTTACACAAATATACGGTATAAGTATAGTATTCAAATTCACATTTTATAATAAATATTCGCAAAAAAATGATTATTTCCATGGTATATGTACCCTAGACACTCCTAAATATTTTAGAATGTCACAGAAACCCCAGCCTACCGGAAGAGTCGGCGCACTCGCTGCCCAATTCCAGCAAGCCCCCGTTATGCAAGTCCCGCCGAAAGTCCCAAGCCAAGTCAAGCCAGTTGTCGCAGCCCCGCAAACCCCTCAAGCCCCGCCGAAGCAAGCTCCAAGCCAAGCAATTCCAATTCAATCTACTCAGAATACAACTCTCGAAGCAGGTATTCCACTTGCTCTCGTACCTGCGATGACTCCCGCAGAAAGAGCCAGTATTGTCGCGAAACACTCCGCCGCATCTGCGCGTAAATCATTAGTTTCGCAAGCTGAGGTAGCTTACTATCAAGTACTGAT
>JACCDO012020767.1_pt1 | contig 33152 bp, 31 predicted proteins | sample 7446101 | NCBI WGS metagenome assembly JACCDO01 (sample SAMN15323440, study PRJNA562643) | freshwater metagenome | isolation source: river surface water | place: USA:Blue River Watershed | collected 2017-08-16 | reverse complement strand
GTTCATGTACGTCATCAAGTTAGCGCAATCAATGAAGAGATTTTGACTGCAACTGAATCAGCCATGAGAAGCGAGAGAGCCACAAGCGAGTACTTAGAGTTGATTGCAAGATCTAAGCGAGTTTCTAGAGCTAAAGATGAGTTAGTTGATGAACAGTGGACACCACTTGCTGAACGAGTTGCTAAATCGGCATCTGATGTTCATGGAATCACAATTATTCCAAAGGGTTCAACCGGAAAGACATGGGATCCGGTTAGCGTTCCACCTCCTTCCTACGCTAATTCCCCAAAAGCGGTACCACGGCGGAGAATCGATCTAACGGTTCCGGGAGCATGGAGCGCGGCCCAAGAAGAAGAGTTACGGAAGTTTCTTAAGCCGAGCTCAGATGAGATTTTCGATCAGAGTATTGCTGATGAAGTAGAAGAGCAGATCAGAACAAATCGCGCCGCAAACGAATAACTAGATCCAACTAGGTAACCACATTCTGGAATACCAATCATCATAAGTTAGAACTATCCCAAGATAGACCGGGGCAAAGTAAGCGAAAATAAGGGCTGTTAGGCCCAGAGCGGCATAGACATTTTGGATCCGCTTCGGTTGCTTAGCTTCATCTTCTAGGTAGAGCTTTATTGAGTAAGTTATCGCGAGAATCAAGTAGGGAAGAAATGCGATTGCGTAGAAGTAAAAAGTAGTCCGTTCTGGGAAGAGCAACCAGGGAAGATAATTAGATAAAAGGGCGAGAAGAATAAGACCTGCTCCGCGCTCTCTTCTAGTTATGAAGTAACCAAGAGTTATGAAGAGCGCAATTAACCCAAACCACCAGATTATTGGAGTACCCATAGCAAGTATCTCTTGGGAACAACTCTCAGCACCACAACTCTTTGGTGATTCGTAGAAGAACGAAGTTGGTCTTCCTAGAACCAACCAATTCCATGGACTTGCTTCATAGGAATGTTCGGTCGTGAGGCCAGTATGAAAATTCAAAATCTCTCGGTGATACTGAAATAGAGAAATCAGTGGGTTGCTTGAGTAATCTCTAGACCAACCTTTATCTGAGATTAGCCAACCGCTCCAAGTGAAGAGATAAGTGATTGGGATTATGGGAAGGTATAGAAGAGCTCTTCTTCGATTTATTACCAGAAGGTAAATTAGAATTGCGGCAATAAAATAAATCGCGCTCCATTTTGTGCCAAGCGCAAGTCCGAGTAGTAACGCTGCAACAATATGTCGCTCATGCAATAGCGCTAGGAAGGCGGCTAGTAAGAAGAACATCAAAAAGATATCAAGTAGTGCAGTACGTGACATAACTAGATGAAGCCCATCAATACTCATTAAACCGGCGGAGACAAGTGCTAGGAATTGTGAGCTAAAGAGTCTTAGGGCAACAAAATAGATCAAAAGAATCGAAAAAGTCCCAAATATCGCGGCGGAAAGGCGCCATCCAGCTGGACTATCTCCAAGTATTTGTATTCCTAAAGCAATCAGCCACTTACCTACTGGTGGATGGACTACGAATTCCGCAGCCCCCTTGGTCGTTTCCACGCCATTGGTTAAGTAATCCTTTGCACCATCTACGTAATAGACCTCATCAAAAACCAGTTTGTCTGGAGTTCCTAGATTCCAGAATCGAATCAGCGCCGTTAACAGAAGAATCAAGCCCAATATCAAGCGAGAGGATGGGCGAGGCATAAGTAGAAGGATACTGATGCGAGAATTGCTAGATGGGAACTCTTATCGTTGCTGCTGCGCCCATTGGAAACTTTGGCGATGCGACTACGCGCCTGAGGGCCGCTATCGAATCCTCCCAATTTGTGGCTGCAGAAGATTCTCGAAAGTTTGCTCGGTTATGTAGCGATCTAGGGATTGAAAGTAAAGCGAAGGTCATCTCATTTTTTGAGGGAAATGAGAGGGAGCGTCTGGGTGATTTAGAACGGGCCTTAAATGAATTTGATCAAGTTCTCTTGATAACTGACTCGGGAATGCCGGGTGTTAGCGATCCTGGGTATCGCGCAATTTCTATGGCGCTTGAGAAGAATTTTCCAATCCAAGTCCTTCCGGGCGCAAGCGCAGTCACGACTGCATTGATACTTTCTGGACTTCCCTCTGACCGCTTTGCCTTCGAAGGATTTCTTCCACGCACTGATATAGCTCGTGATCGCGCTCTAGAAGAGCTCTCGCAAGAAGTGAGAACTCTGGTTTTCTTTGAAGCGCCACATCGCATCAATTCATTTCTAGAGTCAGCGCTAAAGATATTTGGGCCAGAGCGCCGCGGCGCCATTTGTAGAGAGATGACCAAGACCTACGAAGAGACTGTAAGAGGGACCTTGCAGGAGTTATTCGAGTGGTCACAATCCAAAGAGATGCTCGGGGAGTTCACGATCGTAGTTAACGGATTTAATCCGCAAGAAGTTAGCCATAGCGAAACGGAGATTGCAGATTTGGTGAAGCGGTATGAGAGCGCCGGAATCTCGCGGAAAGAAGCGATTGCAACGGTCGCTAAAGAATTATCGATTCCGAAGCGGACCGTCTTCGACATCATGGTCACACATAAGTAGATAGACTTTTCTCATGGCCGCGCCAGAAAAATCTTTCTATCTGACGACGCCTATTTATTATGTAAATGATGCTCCACACATCGGTCATGCCTATACAACTGTTGCCGGAGACTTCCTCACCCGTTGGCATCGTCAGAAAGGTGAATCGGTCTGGTATTTAACGGGAACTGATGAACATGGCCAGAAAGTAATGCGAACCGCAGAAGCTAATAACACTCCGCCCCAACAGTGGTGCGATCGCTTGGTTGAGAGCGCTTGGAAGCCAGTTTGGCGGGATCTAGAGATTGCCAATGACGATTTCATCCGGACTACTGAGTATCGCCATACCGAGCGGGTACAGAAATTCTTAACTGGATTGATGGAGAAGGGCTTTATCTACGAAGGTAATTATGAGGGCCCTTACTGTGTTGGCTGCGAAGAGTTCAAACTTCCGGGAGATCTTGATGAAGGAAAGTGCAAGATTCACTCGAAACCAGTTGAGATGGTCAAAGAAACAAATTGGTTCTTCAAGCTATCTGCCTTCGTTCAACCGCTTCTTGATCATTACAAGAAGAATCCAGATGCCTGCCAACCCGATAGCGCTCGAAATGAAGTTGTTGCATTTCTAGAGGGTGGAGTATCGGATCTATCCATCTCGCGTTCTACATTTGATTGGGGAATTAAGGTTCCTTGGGATGTCAAGCAAGTTGTCTATGTCTGGTTCGATGCACTTCTAAATTACGCCACTGCAGTTGGACTAACCGATCCAGCTGATAGTGAGGGCGGAAAGTTCTTTGCCAAGACTTGGCCCGCCGATGTGCACTTAGTAGGTAAGGATATTTTGCGTTTCCACGCCGTTATCTGGCCGGCGATGTTGATGGCTGCCGGAATTCCTGTTCCAAGAAAAGTATTTGCTCATGGCTGGCTCTTAGTCGGTGGCGAGAAGATGAGCAAGAGCAAGCTAACTGGAATTGCGCCATCTGATATCACCTCACATTTTGGCGTTGATGCTTTCCGCTACTACTTCATGAGAGCCATACCTTTTGGAAGCGATGGTTCTTTCTCTTGGGAAGATATGAGCGCTCGATATACGAGTGAGCTAGCTAATGACTTTGGAAATCTAGCCTCTCGCTTGACGGCGATGATTGAAAAATACTGTGGCGGAGTACTTCCAGAACGAGCTCAATCAAGTGAACTGGCGAGTTCACTTGAAAAGACGGTGAGAGTCGCTGATAAAGCTATCTGTGCATTAGATTTTCAAGGCGGCATAAATTCAATTATGGAGTTTTGTAAAGAAGTTAATGGCTATGTGACCATTAAGGAACCCTGGGTTGTTGCAAAAGATCCAACCCGTAAAGCGGAACTTGATGCAATTCTTTACAACACCGCTGAATCGCTCCGTGCGCTTGCAATCTTGCTTTATCCGATAATGCCGATTTCAACCAAGAAGTTATGGGGCTATCTCGGCGCGGATAAGACTCTGGGAGCGCTAGAGAAGCAGAAAATCTCAGACGTAGCTAATTGGGCCCAACTCCACCCAGGTACAAAGATAAGCAAAGGTGAGATTCTTTTCCCGCGATTAGAAGAGAAGCAAGAAATCTAGTTAATGGCAGATCGACATAATCGCGATCTTGATCGCCAACCCGCTCCGCTTCCGGAACCACTCCCGACTACCTGCGTAGACACCCATGCGCATTTAGAGATCGTAACCAACACTGATCCAGAGAGTGACGCAATTGGAAAAGTACTTGCAGATGCGAAGTCGGTCGGCATAGATCGAATTGTTCAAGTTGGATATTCCGCCGAACAATCAGAGTGGTCAGTTCGTCTCGCGGAACATTGGGATGGAGTTTTGGCAGCTGTTGCCCTACACCCTAATGAGGCTCCGGTAGTGGCTGATCTAGAGAGTGATTTAAAGCGAATCGAGGAGCTCGCGGCTCATCCAAAAGTTCGCGCAATTGGCGAGACTGGTCTTGATTTTTTCCGTACCGAAGAAAGTTTGCGAGAACGCCAACGATATTCCTTTATCCGCCATATTGAAATTGCTAAAAAATATAAGAAAGCCTTAGTGATTCATGATCGAGATGCCCATCGCGCAGTCCTCGATACTTTGGCGGAGGTCGGTGCTCCGGAGAAGACAATCTTTCATTGCTACTCTGGTGATTCTGAAATGGCGCGAGAGTGCGTAGCGAAGGGTTACTACTTATCTTTTGCCGGGACGGTTACATTTAAGAACGCTCCGCACCTTCGCGAGGCTTTGAAGTTAGTCCCACTAGAGCTTCTCTTGGTTGAAACTGATTCACCCTTCTTGACGCCAATGCCACATCGAGGGGCGCTTAATACCCCCGCCCAGATTCCAAACACGCTGCGCGTGATGGCTGAAGAAAGAGGCGAAGACTTAAGTCACTTAGCGAACTCAATAAGTGAAACTGCAGAGTTAATTTTTGGCTCTTTCGCGCCATGACCATCACTTTATTAGGAGCAAGTGAAGTTAGGGCCCTTGCTGATGAATTAGAACTCCGTCCTACTAAATCTCTGGGTCAGAATTTTGTTGTTGATGCAAATACCTGTAAGAAAATTGTGCGAATTGCAGATGTGAGAGCTGGGGAGAGAGTTCTTGAGATTGGGCCAGGTCTTGGATCACTAACGTTGGCGATATTGCAAGCAACATCAAAGGTGAGCGTAATTGAGATAGATACTCGCCTCGCTGGGCGATTAGCGCAGACTGTTAAGGATCATGGTGGGGGCGAAATTGAGATCATCAATGCAGACGCTCTCCATGTTAAGGAATTGAACTTACCTCCAGATAAGTTGGTAGCAAATCTTCCCTACAACGTATCTGTTCCAGTACTACTTCATTTCTTAGAACTCTTTCCATCTATCCAATCAGGATTGGTGATGGTGCAATATGAAGTAGCGGATCGATTAGCTGCACAGCCCGGCTCGAAGAGTTATGGAGTCCCCAGCGCTAAGGCTGCTTGGTGGTGTGATGTTGAGCTTAGCGATGACGTATCTCGAAACGTATTCTGGCCAATGCCTAATGTTGATTCAGCGCTAGTTTCATTCCGCCGCCATGCGCCAATCGGAGATGAAACCCTTCGGAAATCAACTTTCAAATTGATTGATAGCGCATTCGGTAAGCGAAGAAAGATGCTCCGATCAGCCCTAAGTGATCTCATTGGTTCATCAAGTAAGGCGGAATCACTCCTAGTAGAGGCTGGGATTGACCCCACTTCGCGCGGCGAGTCTTTAGATGTCTCCCAATTCGCCAGACTTGCGAAAGCGTGGCTCGCAAGTAAGTAATACGCTCAAGGCATGACCAATCAGGTATCTGTCCGGGTTCCGGGCAAGATCAACCTCCAACTTTCGGTCGGACCGTTACAACGCGATGGCTATCATGAATTAGCAACAGTCTTTCAATCTGTCTCACTCTTCGATGAACTGACAATTTCCGAGACTGATGCGCAAGGAATAGAAATTGCTGCTACTGGAAAATCATCAATGCCTTTAAATGGTGAGAATCTTGCCCACAAAGCTGCCGAGTTGATGTGTAAGAAGTTTGATATCGGTTCTGGATTATTAATTAAGATTAAAAAAGAAATTCCAATTGCGGGCGGCATGGCTGGAGGAAGCGCAAATGCAGGTGCGACGATTGTTGGGATTGACTCCCTATTTTCCCTTGGCTTAACGCGTGATGAGATGGAGCGAATCGGCAGTGAGATTGGTGCCGATGTTCCTTTTACGATTTCAGGTGGTACTGCAATTGGGACTGGAAGAGGCGATCAAGTCACCCCAGTTCTTTCACGCGGTTCGTATAACTGGGTTTTGGCTCTATCGACTTCAGGACTTTCCACACCGGCTGTTTACAAAGAGTGTGACCGTTTGCGTGAGGGGCTAGATATCTCAAAGCCACATGTGAGCGACTCACTTCTGCAGGCACTTACTCATGGCGATGCCAACGCACTCGGAAAATCACTTAGCAATGATCTGCAAGCTGCGGCTTGTTCATTAAAACCTGCGCTGCGATTAATACTTGATGTTGGAATTGATTACGGCGCACTTGGTGGAATCGTCTCGGGTTCTGGCCCGACCGTCGCATTCCTCGCCGAAAATGAAGATCATGCGCTAGATCTCGTCGTAGCCCTAACTTCAAGCGGAGTGGTAGGGAATGTAATTCGCGTAGCTGGCCCGGTTCCAGGCGCTCGCGTCATTAGCAATACCTGAAACCCAATAGAATTCAGGTTCCTCCATTGTGTAGTGGCTAGCACATGGGCCTTTGAAGCCCAGGGTCCAGGATCGATACCTGGTGGAGGAGCCACTTAATTGACCGAATAGAATTGAGTCCATCACGAAAGGTGGGGTGTTGAGCCGGCTCGATCTAGTGATCGTCCTCGCCGCTGGCGAGGGAACTCGGATGAAATCAAGCACCCCTAAAGTCCTCCACCAAATTGCTGGTCGTTCAATCCTTGCACACGTTCTAAGTGCAGTTGCCAAATTAGATTCTAAGGAAGTTCGGGTAGTTGTCGGTTCCGGGAAAGATGAAGTAATCAAAGAACTAGGTGCAATCGCACCATCTGCAAAGAGTATTTATCAAGAAGTTCGCGGTGGAACCGGGCATGCCACAAAGCTTGCATTAGAAGGTGCCACTAGCTCTGGCAAAGTTCTAATCTGTGCCGGCGATACGCCGCTTCTCACCGGTACGACTCTTAGTGAATTGGTAAAAGCCCATAATGAAAGTGGCGCCGCAGCAACAGTATTAACTACCGAACTCCCAGATCCTTTTGGATACGGCCGAATTGTCTATGACAAAGCAGGCGAGCTTGAGTCGATAGTTGAAGAGCGCGATGCAGATGATGTCATTCGCGAGATCAGCGAGATCAATTCCGGAGTTTATGTATTTGATCTAGATTCATTAAGAGCTGCCCTTGCCAAACTCTCAAAATCTAACTCCCAGGGTGAAGAGTATTTAACTGATGTAATCTCAATTCTTAAAGGTGAGGGCAAAAAGGTTTCAACCTACTTAGCGACTGATTTCGTCGAGATTCTGGGAATCAATGATCGCGCTCAACTTGCCGATGTTGCCTCATTAATGCGTGATCGGATAAATGATTCGCTAATGCGAAGTGGAGTGTCGATAACCGATCCAGCCTCGGTTTGGATTGATTTAGATGTCGAGATCGCAAGCGATGTGCGAATTGAACCGGGGGTTGCGATTCGAGGTAAATCAAAAGTTGCAACCGGTGCTGTTATAGGACCGCGTAGCACCTTGATTGATACCGAAGTTGGCGCTGGCGCTAGGGTATTTGAATCGCACTGTGAGGCAAGCAAGATTGGAGAGCGTGCCAACGTAGGTCCATACTCACATCTACGCGGCGGAACTGTTCTTGCAAGCGAGGTAAAAGTCGGATCATTTGTTGAGATGAAGAATGCTCTCGTTGGTGAAGGTTCTAAAGTCCCGCATCTTTCCTATGTAGGAGATGCCCAGATCGGCCGTGAATCGAATATCGGCGCTGCCACTATCTTTGTAAATTACGATGGCGTCGAAAAGCATGAGACTAAAGTCGGTGATCACGTAAGGATCGGAAGCGATTCAATGTTGATTGCCCCGGTGACTATTGGGGATGGCGCCTATACGGCGGCGGGCTCGGTAATAGATGAAGATGTACCTGCGGGCGCGCTTGGTATCGGAAGGGCACGCCAGGTCAATATTCTTGGCTGGGTTTTGAAGAAACGTAAGGGTACGAAATCCGCGCAGGCGGCAGAGAAGAAAGAGGGATCGAAATGAGTAATGAACTCCGACTCGGCTCTGAGAAGCGTCTCCGTATCTTTTCTGGACGCGGTTATCCAGAACTAGCAGAAGAAGTTGCCAACGAACTTGGGGTAACAATCACTCCGACATCTTCATATGACTTTGCGAATGGTGAGATCTTCATCCGCTTCGAAGAGAGCGTTCGTGGCTGCGATGCCTTCGTCATTCAAAGCCACGCTGAACCTGTAAATAAGCAGATCATGGAGCAGCTCATCATGGTTGATGCACTAAAGCGCGCATCTGCAAAGCGAATCACTGTGATTGCTCCGTTTTACGCATATGCCCGTCAAGATAAGAAACACCGTGGCCGCGAACCGATTTCTGCTCGCTTGATGGCGGATCTATTTAAAACCGCTGGCGCTGATCGCTTGATGACGGTGGATCTACATAGCTCACAAATTCAAGGCTTCTTCGATGGTCCAGTCGACCATCTCTTTGCCCTTCCGCTTCTTGCAAATTATGTTGGTTCAAAAGTTGATCGCACTCGATTGACGATTGTGTCACCAGACTCAGGTCGCGTCCGAGTCGCAGAACGTTGGAGCGATATCTTGGGCGGAACCCAGATCGCATTTATCCATAAGACTCGCGACCCTAAGATTCCAAATGAGGCTATAACTGGTCGAGTTGTCGGTGAGGTTGAGGGACAAACTTGCGTGGTTATCGACGACATGATTGATACCGGCGGAACGATCACGAAGGCAGTTGATGCGCTTTATAGCGCAGGCGCAAAAGATGTCATGGTCGCTGCAACCCATCCAGTTTTCTCTGGCCCTGCTGTAGAGCGATTGGTTAATTCAAAGGTAAGCGAAGTTGTAGTCGCAAATACGCTACCGATTCCAGATGAGAAGAAGTTCCCAAATCTCACCGTGCTCTCAATCGCACCGCTTATCGCGCGGGCAATTAAGGAGGTCTTCGAAGATGGCTCAGTCACAAGCCTCTTCGATGGACACTCTTAAGAGTGAGACGGCTTTTACTTCTCTTTCTCTCCATACTTCTAATCCCACTTCCGCACGCCAAGGCATCGGAGCCTTATCAAATTACGGTGATGTCGCGAAACATCTATTTGGGCGCTGATGTCGGAGTAGCGCTTGAGTTGATCCCAGATTTCCCAGCCGCCGCCCAGTTCATGTGGGACCAGGTTAAGAAGACAGATTTCACCAAACGAGCCAACAAATTAGCGGCGGAAGCCGCTTTGGATAAACCAGCCCTGATTGGAATTCAAGAAGCCACTATTTGGTATTGCAAGAAGAATCTTTGGAGCGAGAAAGTTGCGGTATTTGATTTTCTAGATCAATTTATCAAAGCCACTCAAGCAACGGGAACTTCATATTCACTAGCTACTTTTGATGGGATAGATGCTTTCAATCCCGGGTATTCGATTGCTGCTATTCCATACCTTACAAAGGTAGAAGATCCTGATCTCTTTCTCTCGCTCTTTGGAAGCTCGAGCGCTGCCTGTGGCTTCACCATCGGTGATGCAATCTTGGTCCGTGATGACTTAAAGAAAAATATAAAGCTAGTTGGAAATACCGAATATGACGCGACCTATTCGATAGTTCCCACAATCATGACAATCTATCGTGGCTATACCTGGGTCGACTTTGAAGTAAACAATTCTTTAGTTCGAGTCATATCAACTCACTTGGAATCAATCTGGGATGAAAATAAAATCCCTAACTCGGCTATCCAGGCGGCCCAACTAATTGAAGACCTCAAGGGCGCGAAGATGCCGCTCATCGTGATGGGAGATTTCAATGCCGATCCCCGAGATCCGAGAGCGAAAAGTGAGCCCAATCCGGGCTTACAACCTGTTGTAAGTGAAGCTTGTCCGACTTCAGGGAGCGCAAGTTGTAATGCCTATAAGGCCATGATCGATGCTGGTTTTGCTAATGCATCGCCAGATGCCAATGATCCAAGATATTTCACATGGGGCGCGAGCGCTTTGCTAAACGGTCCAGACTCCAATCGAATTGAAGCCGCTAAGGAGTTTGGCAATCAATACGGCTTTACAGATCGACTTGATTACATATTCACCAAGAATGTTTATGCGACCATCTCTTCAAAACTTATTGGAAATATCTACCCAGATGGAAGTTCTACTTGGGAATGTGGGGATGAGAAGTGCTTTGCATCTGATCATGCTGGACTAGTTGCAACAATTGAGCTTCCTAGAGATGCCGCTACGCAAGATCCAGCGCTACCAGATCACGCCCGCTTCCCACTTGGGATCTGGCACTTTGTTGCGATTGCACTTGTCTCGCTCATCAGTTGGCGAATTGTGCGCCGCCTCCGTCGCAGATAGATACGGGACTTTCTACTGGAATTTGGCGATTTGCTCAGCCCTCGGTAACCTTCAGCCCACTTAAGGCGAGGGGTAAACCCCGTTATCGACGAAAGGCAAGACAATGGCAGAAGTATCAATCACCGGCGCGCTCCGTAATGAATTCGGTAAAGGCGCATCACGAAGAATCCGTCGCGATGGACAAGTTCCCGCGGTTATCTATGGTCATGGCGAGAAGCCAACACATATCTCACTTCCAGCTCGCGAAGTAGGCGTAGCGATCAAGACCTCTAACGTTCTTTTAAACATTGATTTGGGCGAGAAGCAAGAACTAGTTCTCCCAAAGTCCATCGTCCGTAATCCGCTCAAAGGAACTCTTGAGCATATCGATCTGATTATCGTGCGTCGCGGTGAGCGCGTTGTAGTTAATGTTCCAGTTCATACAACTGGTAAGCATGACCCAGAAGGTATTCTCGAACACGTTCACAACACAATCGAAGTTGAAGTCGATGTCACCTCTATTCCACAATTCCTCGAACTTGATATCACCGGCCTTATGGCGGGCGATTCCAAGTTGGCTGAAGATGTCGTTCTCCCAGCCGGAATCACACTTAAGAGCGATCCCAAGATGGTGGTTGCACACGTTTCAGTTCGCGCTGCAATTGAAGAAGTTGCTCCGGTCGCTGCTGCGGCTGAAGGTGAAGCTGCTGCTCCTGCAGAAGGTGAGGCCGCTGCTGCCGCTCCTGCTGAGGGCGAAGCAAAAGCCAAGTAATTCCTACTAGCTCTCTTCTAACTAGTCTCTCTATTAACCTTCCTTCATGTTTCGCAGCACGAAGGATCGTTGGATCATCGTTGGCCTAGGCAATCCTGGTCCTGAGTACGAACGTACCCGCCATAACATCGGTGCGATGGTCATTAATGAGTTAGCCATCCGCTCCGGCAAGAAACTTTCTAGCCACAAGTCCCGCGCAAATGTGGTTGAGTACAAATTGAGTTCTGGTGAGTCAATTGTTGCGGCCACGCTCCGTTGTTTCATGAATGAATCAGGTGGTCCTACAAAATCTCTTATTGATTTCTATAAAGTAAAGAGCGACCATCTCATAGTTATTCATGATGAACTCGATATTCCATTTGAAGCGATCCGACTTAAACAGGGCGGGGGCGATAATGGCCATAATGGGCTAAAGAGCATCACCAAGGTTATGGGCCCGGACTATTTCCGTATTCGCATGGGAATCGGTCGCCCAATGGGCTCCCAAGATCCTGCTGACTTTGTCCTTAAGTCATTTAGCAGCGAGGAGCGTAAGCATCTTCCACTCTTTATCTCAAACGGCGCTGATTCAATCGAGGCATTGATTACTGAGGGCCTAGATAAAGCCCAGACAAAATTTAATTCTTAAATCAGCCAGTATTACGCAACCCGGTTGCAACGCCATTTATTGTAAGTAAGAGAGCGCGCGAAATTAGCGAATCACTTGAGCCACCTTGCTGCCTAACTTTCTTTAAGAGGGAGACTTGTAGTAGATGAAGCGGCGCTAAGTAGTTATCTCTAATCTGTAGGGTTCGAGCCAGAATCTGTTGATCACCAAGGATTTCAGTCTTTCCGGTCAGCGAGAGAATCTCGGAAATTGTAAGTTTGTACTCAGCTTCAATCCGCTCTAAAAAGTGATGAAGTTTGGGATCTACAAGACTCTCCACGTATTTACGAGCAGTTTTTAGATCGGTCTTTGCAATTGTCATCTCAACATTGCTTATAAAGGTGCGGAAGAAGTGCCAATCCTTCAACATCTTCGCCATCGTCTCGCCATGGCCAGCTTCACGGGCAGCCTTTAAACCACTTCCTACTCCATACCAACCTGGAACGATTTGTCGAGATTGAGTCCAACCAAAGACCCAGGGAATGGCACGAAGCGATGCAAGATCTGCGCCAGCATCCGGTCTTCTTGAGGGACGAGAACCCAGATATAGATTTCCTAGCTGTTCAACTGGGGTTGATTGATAGAAATAAGCGGGAAGATCAGGATGCTCAACTAGCGCGCGATAGGTCTTAAAAGCGCTCTCACTTACTGAATCCATAGCGCTATTCCAACTCTTCAAATCATCAGGAGTCTGACGCGCTTTTCGATTTAGAACTGTTGCTTCAAGGGCAGCAGCTAAAGTCAATTCGACATTTTCGCGCGCCAGAGTTGGTAGTGAGTATTTATCTGAGATTACTTCACCTTGTTCGGTCATTTTTAAATGGCCATCGAGCGTTCCCCATGGAAGAGCGATAATCGCATCATAAGTTGGGCCGCCACCACGACCGACGGAACCACCTCGGCCATGGAAGATCCGAAGTTGAACATGGTACTTACGAGCGACATCGCGCAATCTTCGTTGGGCTTGATGGATTTCCCATTGGCTAGTTGCGATTCCAGCATCCTTATTTGAATCAGAATATCCCAACATAACTTCCTGGATGTTTCCTCGTAGCTCAACGATCTTGCGATAGACCGGATTACTTAAGAGTGATTCAAGAATTGAATCCGCAGCGCGCAGCTCGGCAACTGTCTCAAGAAGTGGGGAAATATTCACACGCGCAAAGCCTTTATCTGAGAATTCAATCAGTCCAGCAAGTTGGGCAAGAAGTGAGGCAGCGAGTACATCTTCAGGGCCACGAGTCATCGAGATTATGTAGGTCTCGATTACTTCCGGATCAAAGGTTTCTTGTGCTTCTTTAATTGCTTCAAAGGTCTTTAAGGTCTTCGTGGCATCGCTATCAAGAGCCTTTAAATCAATTGATTTTGCTAAGCCATCAATTTTGAGTTTTTCTGTAATAAATTTCGATTTCTCAATGGGGCTAAGTTTTGAGTAGTTGGCATCAGGAAATAGTTGGGTGATTACCTTTTCATGAGCCGCGGAGTGTTCGCGGACATCCATAGTGGCATGGAATAGCCCAAAAGCTGCGACTGCTCGAATAGTTCGTTCCAGTAATCCATGTGCAATCAATTCACCTCTATTGGCAATTAGCGAGGTATGCATCAACATCAAGTCATCAAGCAACTCTTTAGTGTTTGCATAATCGCGCCCCGGTTGATGCGCACTTCCTTTGGAATGGCGCTCGCGGGTGAGGTTTAAGCGATGCCGAATTGCGGTGGCCTTTAATCGATATGGTTCTTCAACATTGATTCTTCTAAAGCGCGGTTCAATTTCCGGGATTCGTTCTAGATCTTGAGCGACTGAATCAAGAAGCGCTGGTGAAGTTCCAGCAAGCTTGGTGGATACGGAGAGCGCTTGCCTAATCTCATCCATAACCGCTATGAGCACTCGAATTGCATGCCCCATCTGCAAGATTATGGCTTGCTTTGTTACCTCTGGAGTGATGTTTGGATTTCCATCTCGGTCCCCACCAATCCAAGAACCGAAGGTGAAGGGCGTTGCTGTAGGCGCTAGCTCCACTTTTAAGCGCCGTAGCTCGCGTGCAAAATCATCTAAGACTTCGGGCATGGTGTAGCGCAACAAGTCATCTAAGTAATAAAGCGCATTGATCGCTTCATCAAGTGGTTCTGGTCGGCCTAAGCGAAGTTCATCGGTCTGCCATAGCAAATCAACTGCTTCTGCTAATCGACGCTCGCGGGCGATGGTTTCGCGTTCATCAAGTAAATCGGCAATTGTTCCTAACTTGCTTAAAACAGATCTTCGAGCTGCCTCAGTTGGATGAGCGGTAAAGACCGGGCGCACTTCAAAAGTGGCGAGCCATTTCTTCAAATCTTCATCTGTGAAATTCTTTCCATTCTCACCTGCAGCGATGATTCGATCTACTGCCTTTGAGATCCAAGATCCTTTAATCTCTCGCTCTTCGGTAAGAATTCGAGAGCGATGAACCTGTTCGGCAACATTGGCAAGATTGAAATAGACATTAAATGCTCGAACTAACTTAACGGCATCTGCAGTTGAAACTGAGTTTAAGAGTTCCTCGCCGCCGCCTTCACGGACCGATTTGCGGACTGATTCAACGAGATTAAGAAGGGCTTCGCCATCTTGGCGCACAAGAGATTGGCCAAGTAGATCACCGAGTCTGCGAACATCGCTACGAAGTGATGAATTATCGCTCTCGACCATTGGCGAATAATCTCACGATAAGATTTCGCTCGTATTTCAGATAGCCCCCTCCTTTTAGGAAGCGGGGCCATTTGGCTATTCCCTAGAGCGATGAAGAGGAGGTTTATGAAAAAGATAAATGGCATCATCTCGCTATCTGAAACGACCAAAAACCTCCTGGATGAAGCCGAAAATTTGGTCGCCCCATCGCCGGCTCATCCGATACTTATCGCAGAGCTAGCAAAAAATAAGCGGCTAGTTGTTGTAACCCATTCAAGTAAGCGAGCAACTGAGTTAATCGGTGAGTTAAGCGCGCTAACTGAGAGAGTAATGGAGTTCCCGGCATGGGAGACCTTGCCACATGAGAAGTTAAGTCCGAATAGCGATACCGTTGCAAGGCGGATAAAGACAATTTATAACCTTGATGAAGCACAGATAATCATCGTTCCCATCCGCGCCTTAGTTCAGCCAATAATCACATCGATTAATAAGTTTTCAATACTTGGTTTAACTCGAGGAGATTCACTTCCATTTACTGAATTGATTAGGAATCTGGTTGAGCGCGCTTATACCCGAGTAGATCTAGTTGAGCGCAGAGGCGACTTTGCAGTCCGAGGCGGAATCATAGATATTTTTCCGCCCGACTCCGATTATCCAATCCGCGTCGATTTCTTTGGCGATGAGATTGAAGAGATTAAGCGCTTTGAAATTGGAAGCCAGCGGACCTTTGCTCCGATAACAGAGAAAGTTTTGCTCTATCCATGTAGGGAACTATTGATAACTGATGAAGTCAAAGCGCGAGCTAGTGATGCGCGAAGCAAATATCCCGAGTTGATAGCGATTCTAAACAAAGTGCAAGAAGGTAGTTATGCGGATGGGATGGAGTCTCTAGTTGGCTTGCTTCATCCTGAGGTAAAAGAGTTCCTAGAATTTATAAACGAAGACTTCGAAGTGATTCTCCTTGAGAGTGAGCGGATAAGAAATCGCAATCTGGATCTAATCAAAACAAGTGAGGAGTTTTTAGAGGCAGCTTGGTCAAGCGCATCAAGCGCAGAGGGTATGCAAGCGCCACTTCGAAATGAGCTCCAGCGTGCTGGTTACCTCAAGATCGAAGATGTTGAGCGCTCGGCGCGCAAGCGAGGATTGAATTGGCGTTCCTTGAATTTATTTGGCGATGTTGATGATCCAGTCATTACCCAATTCGATGAGGTTCCACCTTATCGAGGCGATGTCGAACGTTTGATTAAAGATATTAGAGCTTGGCTCTCTTCTGGCTACCTTGTAGCTCTTGCCTTTCGCGGCCACGGTTTAACAGAGCGCTATCTACAGCTTCTATCCGAAGCGGATATTCCAGCTCGAATAGTTGAAGATCTATCTGCAACTCCTATTAGAGATGCGGTTTATTTACTTAGTTCAAGTTATGAGTCTGGCTTTGAAGATAAGAACAACAAGGTAATTTTCTTAGCTGAGGCCGATATAACTGGCGTACGAGATCGGAGAGCGGCTTCAGGAAAATTACCTTCGCGCCGGAAGAAAGCAATCGATCCACTTGAATTAAAGCGGGGCGATTATGTAGTTCATGAGATTCACGGCGTTGGCCGTTATCAGGAATTGTTAAAGCGGAGCGTTGGCGGAGTTGAACGTGAGTATGTTGTAATCGAATACGCACCATCAAAACGAGGACAACCGGCGGATCGAATCTTCGTTCCGACTGATTCATTGGAGTTGGTAACTAGATATGTTGGCGGTGAGACCCCGGCGCTACATCGAATCGGAGGTAGCGATTGGATTAAAGCTAAGTCCCGCGCTAAGAAAGCAGTAAAGGAAATCGCCGGCGAATTAATCCGACTATATGCCGCACGAACGAGCCTTCCGGGATATGCATTCTCAGCTGATACAACTTGGCAGCGCGAGCTAGAGGATTCCTTTGAATATGTAGAAACCCCTGATCAGCTTGTATCTATCAACGAAGTGAAAGCAGATATGGAACGGCCTTATCCGATGGATCGAATCGTTTGCGGCGATGTCGGTTATGGAAAGACTGAAATCGCAGTACGAGCGGCCTTTAAGGCGGTACAAGATGCCAAACAGGTCGCGGTACTAGTTCCGACCACACTTTTGGTTCAGCAACATCTAGCAACTTTTGCAGAGCGCTATGCCGGATTTCCATTGAAAGTAAGCGCGCTTTCCCGGTTCAACACCGCAAAAGAGATTTCTGAGACGCTCGCAGGTTTAACAAATGGAACTGTCGATGTCGTCATTGGAACTCATCGATTGTTATCGGAAGATGTAAAGTTTCGAGACCTAGGGTTGATAATCGTCGATGAAGAACAACGCTTTGGGGTTGAACATAAAGAGAAGTTAAAGAAGCTCCGCACCACGGTAGATGTACTTTCAATGTCAGCAACCCCGATACCGCGCACTCTAGAGATGGCAATAACTGGTATTCGTGAGATGTCTACTATCGCAACTCCGCCGGAGGAGCGCCATCCCGTGCTTACTTATGTTGGCGCTTACGAGGAGAAACAAGTAGCAGCCGCTATTCATCGCGAGCTGTTACGCGATGGCCAAGTCTTCTACATCCATAACAGAGTTGAGAGCATCGAAGAGGTTGCGGCCAAATTGCGAACCCTGGTACCTGAAGCTCGCGTTGCGATCGCGCATGGTCAGATGAATGAGAGCGCGTTAGAACAAGTCGTACTGGCATTTTGGAATCGAGAATTTGATGTCTTGGTCTGTACAACAATCGTTGAGAATGGAATAGATGTTGCAAATGCCAATACTTTGATAGTCGATCGAGCCGACAAGTTTGGCCTCTCCCAACTTCACCAATTAAGGGGAAGAGTAGGTAGAAGTAGAGAACGTGCCTATGCATATTTCTTGTACTCCGGAGATAAACCGCTCACTGAAATTGCGATGGAGCGGCTCACCACGATTGCACGCAATTCCGAATTGGGTTCGGGAATGCAAGTCGCGCTCAAAGATCTTGAGATAAGAGGAGCTGGAAATCTCCTAGGAGGCGAACAATCCGGGCATATTGCTGAGGTCGGTTTTGATCTATATATGCGGATGGTTGGTGAGGCGGTAAATGAATTCAAGCGCGGGATCGTCGATGGCGCGACGGAGGAATTTGAGTGCAAAGTCGAAATTCCAATAACGGCTCATCTATCTACCGACTACGTTCCATCTGATCGATTAAGACTCGATCTCTACCGAAGATTGGCTGATGCTCATGGCGATCTTGAAGTTGATGCGATTCAGGAAGAGCTACAGGATCGATTTGGCGCACTTCCCGAGGAAGCAGTCCGTCTACTTGAGATCGCTAAGTTACGTATCCGGGTAAAGCAATTTGGAATTAGGGATTTAGCGATGCAAGGAAAGTATCTAAAGATTGCACCGATCAAGTTAAGCGAATCTCGTGAACTGCGAATCTCCCGTCTCTATCCGGGGTCGATTGTGAAATCTGTGACGAATGTCCTTCTAGTCGCACGCCCGACAACCGCCGCTTGGCAGAAGAGGGATTACGTGGAAGCAGGCGAGATAGGAGATACTTCACTCCTTGAATGGGTGAGCGAGGTAATCGCTGAGGTCACCGGTTCAACTAGACCGAAACCCGATCGAAACCTGAACCAAAAAGAGGAATAAAACGTGAAGAAGTATTTCATCGCTGTATTGGCATCGTTAGCGCTATTTCTAACTGGTTGCTCCCAGATGAACAGCGCTGCCACCGTCGGCGATGTTGAGATCACCTTGGAGACGCTGCAATCACAAGTAGATGCAATTCTGGCAGAGCGTGACGAGATTGATACCTCCCAGATGCAGCTCGAGACTGGAGAAGCTCTTACACGTAATCAACTCTCTTTTTTGATCTCAAATATCCTCATCGATGAAATAGCAAAGGATGCTTCGATTGAGATCGCTAATTCTGAACTTGAGGCCTACAAAGCAGAGATTTACCAGAACATCGGCGGTCAAGAGATGCTTCCTTCAGTTCTAGCAAATGCATCGATAGCTAAAGAGAGCCTTGATGCAGTTTTGCGACGTGATTTAATTTTGCGAAAGATCACCTCGGCTGCAACCGAAGCTGGCTCAGATGATGCTGCTGTAAATCAGCTAATTGAAGGTCTGGTTTCGGAGAAAGCAAATAGTTTGAAAATCGTCATCAATCCTCGCTACGGAACATGGGATAGCAAGACCTTCTCGGTCATCCCATCCGAACCTGCCGGCGATGCGGTAACTGATAAGTAATTCGAAAACTTTAATGTCCTACGAGAATCTAATCCGCCTCGTAGAGGTGATGGATCGACTTCGCTCACCGGGCGGTTGTCCTTGGGATGCCGAACAGACCCATGAGAGCCTACTTAAGTATCAACTTGAAGAGTCCTATGAATTTATCGAAGCGGTTGAAAATGGCGATCGCACAGATATGCAAGAAGAGTTAGGGGATCTGCTTCTCCAGGTTTACTTCCATGCCCGAATAGCGCAAGAGCACCCAGAAAAGCCATTTAATTTAGATGACATAGCGAGTTCGGTTGCGGATAAGTTGATTTCTCGCCATCCCCATGTATTTGGCGATACGAAAGTGAGTTCTAGTGATGAAGTCCTCGCTAATTGGGAGAAGATCAAGAACTTAGAAAAAGGTCGAACCGAGTTTGATGAGGGAGTTCCATTAGGACAACCGGCCCTCTCGCTAGCCGCAAAATTGATCCTACGCGCCACGAAGAATGACCTACCGCTTCCTGAAAAAAGCGCTCTGATTTTTTCTAAGACCGAGAACTCTCATGCCGATAAAGAGAGCGCACTCGGAGATGCTCTACTTTCAATTATTTCTTGGGCAGTTTCTGAAGATATCGACCCGGAAGCTGCGCTTCGCAAAGCGGCCCTGAGATATCGCGATTCCATCAAAGAAGCCCGATAGACTCCGCGCCCGTGGCTATGAATAATCCAATCCAGATAAAAGTAATCAAGGCGAGAGAGATTCTCGACTCCCGCGGTAATCCAACTGTTGAAGTTGATGTGGCGCTGAGCGATGGCGCATTTGCTAGAGCTGCTGTCCCAAGCGGTGCATCTACCGGAGCTTTTGAAGCGGTGGAATTACGCGATGGCGGATCAAGATATCTGGGTAAAGGCGTAGCGAACGCAATTAAGAATATCGAAGGAATTATTGCTCCAAAGTTGCTTGGAAGCGATCCCTTTAATCAACGCGCTATTGATGAAGCGATGTTGGCTCTAGATGGCACGCCAAATAAGTCCAAGCTTGGAGCTAATGCGATTCTCGGTGTCTCCCTTGCGGTTGCAAAAGCGGCTGCTAATTCAAAGGGAGATAATTTCTATTCATTTATCGGCGGCGCTAAAGCTGTACTTCTTCCAGTTCCGATGATGAATATCCTAAATGGTGGCGCTCATGCCGATACCAATGTTGATATTCAAGAGTTTATGATCGCGCCAATTGGCGCATCGAACTTCAAAGAAGCGCTTCGGTGGGGCGCGGAGATCTACCAGAGTTTGAAATCAGTGCTGAAGAAGCGTGGTCTTGCCACAAGTATTGGAGATGAAGGCGGTTTTGCTCCTAACTTAGATAGTAATCGCGCAGCCCTTGATTTAATTGTCGAGGCTATCGAGAAGGCGGGATACAAATTAGGTAGCGAGATTGCCCTTGCGATGGATGTAGCTGCAACTGAGTTTTATGAAAATGGAAAATACAAATTTGAAGGCGCTTCACTTAGCGCAACTGAGATGATTGCCTATTACAAGGGGTTAGTTGATTCTTACCCACTTGTCTCGATTGAAGACCCGCTATCTGAGGATGATTGGGAAGGCTGGGGCGAAATCACCCGAGTTCTCGGTGATCGCGTCCAATTAGTTGGCGATGATCTCTTTGTAACTAATCCAATTCGGTTAGCTCGAGGAATTGAAGCAAAGACAGCCAACGCCCTCCTTGTTAAGGTAAATCAAATTGGAACCCTCACTGAAACTCTTGATGCAGTAGCAATGGCCCACAAGGCTGGATATCGCTCCATGATGAGCCATCGTTCCGGCGAAACTGAAGATACAACTATCGCTGATCTTGCAGTTGCTGCTGAATGCGGCCAGATCAAGACCGGCGCACCGGCGAGAAGTGAGCGCGTTGCAAAATACAATCAACTCCTAAGAATTGAAGAAGAACTTGGCGCTCGCGCAAAATATGCCGGACGTGGCGCCTTCCCGAGATTTAAGGGTTAGATCTAGAGCTCAGGAGGTATCCGATGAGGCGCAGGCTCTCGCTTCGTGGTGCCTTTAGCGATTTTGCGCAGCGACGTGGAATCTCAACTCGTTTATTGATTCTCTTTATAGTTCTCTTTGCTATCGCAGTAACTCTCGCGCCTCCAACCCAGCATTACTTCGCTCAACGCGCCCAGATAAGCGCTCTAGAGGCCAGCGTTGCTTCTAACCGAGCAAAGCTTCTTGAAGCGCGCGCTGAATTGGAGCGTTGGAATGATCCTGATTATGTCCGCTCCCAAGCACGCACGAGGCTTCACTTCGTATTACCGGGCGAACGACAATACATAATTTTGGGAGCCGGCAATGAAGCCTCATCTACGACTGAAGGCGCTGCGCCAATCAATGAAGATTTTCCACTAGGAGTTCCTTGGTATTCCCGAATTATCTCCTCAATAACTTCAGTCGGCGTTGGTAGCGGAACTCCGTAGTAAGAATAGGCGCGATCATGAGTGAGAAACCGAGCCAATCTGATTTAGAAGCTCTTGAGGTCCAATTAGGTCGCCCGGCGAGAGATGTTCATCGCATCGCCTTTAGATGTCCATGCGGAAATCCTGCAGTAGTTGAGACGCCCCCGCGTCTAAGTGATGGAACCCCATTTCCTACCTTCTATTACGCCACATGCCCCAATCTAACTTCTGAGATTTCTACGCTGGAAAACTCAAATCTTATGGATGAGATGAATCAACGTTTAAAAGATGATGCCGAACTTGCTGGGGAGTATCACGCTGCCCATGATGATTACATTGCCGCAAGAACTGCGCTTGGAATCGATGTGCCGGAGGTAGCTGGAATATCGGCTGGTGGAATGCCCGATCGAGTTAAGTGCCTTCATTCACTTGTTGCACATTCACTTGCAGCTGGTGTTGGCGTAAATCCACTTGGGGATGAGGCGCTGGCGAGAATTGGAAAGTGGTGGGATAACGGTAATTGTCTAGAGCGTAGAAATCGGGAGAACATTTAGAAGTGAGTCGCGTCGCAGCAATTGATTGTGGAACAAACTCGATCCGCTTACTCATAGCTGAAATTTCTGGAGCTGAATCAGGCGGAAATTTTAGGGAGCTCTATCGCACTATGGAGATAGTCAGACTTGGCCAAGGAGTGGATAAGAATAAGAGTTTTGATCCAGCTGCTATCGAACGGACATTGAAAGCGACTGCTTCATTTAGCGAGGAAATTGCGCGTCGTGGAGTTACTGCGATTCGATTCTGCGCCACCAGCGCGACAAGAGATGCGGAAAATCGTGCGCTCTTTATTGATGGCGTAAGAGATATCTTGGGAATTGAGCCGGAAGTTATCTCCGGAGATGAAGAAGCTCGGCTCTCATTTGCAGGCGCAATCAGCGAGATGCACCCATCGGATGCTCCATTTTTGGTGATTGATATAGGTGGGGGCTCTACTGAATTTGTATTTGGGGAGAGTGAAGTCCGCTCTGCAAAGAGTGTGAATATTGGTTGCGTCCGCATGAGCGAACGCCATTTCAATAGCGCTCCGGTTTCAAAGGCAAGTCTTGCCGCAGCGATTGCAGATATCGATAACGCCATAGCCCAGGCAGCACAAGTCGTACCAATCAAGCAAGCGCGTACCTTGATTGCAGTTGCTGGAACTGCAACTACTGTTGCCGCCGCAGCTCTTGATTTAGCCGAGTATGACCGATATGCAATTCACTTATCTAGGATTAGCGCTGATAAGACTTCTGAAATCTCAAAACTATTTCTATCTATGACTCGCGATCAAATTGCAGCGCTTGGCTATATGCATCCCGGAAGAGTCGACGTGATTGCAGCTGGCGCACTTGTATTGGATCGGATTATGAAGGCGACCGGCGCTAGTGAATTTGTTGCCTCAGAGCGAGATATTCTCGATGGAATTGCTTGGTCTATCGCAGCTCCGCGAAAAAATTAAGATGAAACTTGATCAGAAAATAATCAAATGCCGCGCATGTCCGCGACTGGTTGATTGGCGCGAGGAGATCTCAATTGTTAAGCGGAAGGCCTACCAAGATGAGAAGTATTGGGGTAAACCAGTCCCAGGTTTTGGCCCCGATGATGCGCGAGTATTGGTAGTTGGACTAGCCCCCGGTGCTCATGGCGCAAATCGAACTGGGCGGATCTTTACGGGCGATAGTTCGGGGGATTGGTTGTATCGCTCACTTCATAAAAATGGGTTAGCGAAGTTAGAGACAAGTAAATCAAGAGATGATGGCCAGGAATTATTTGATACTCGAATTACTTGCGCGGTGCACTGTGCTCCACCCGGAAACAAACCGAATTTGGATGAGATTGAAGAATGTAGCCATTGGTTAAACCAAGAGTTCAAGGAACTCTTTCCCACAACCCGGGCCTATCTGGTTCTTGGCGGGATTGCCTGGAAGGCGACGCTTAAGGCCCTGAGCGAGATTGGTGAGGAATTGCCTAGAAAGCGCCCAAAGTTCAGCCATGGCGCCAATTTCAAGTTTCGAGGAAGCGACGGGAATATTAGGTTAGTCATCGGTAGTTACCATCCGAGCCAACAGAATACTTTTACGGGAAAGTTAACCCGATCCCAACTGGATTCGGTTGTGCGCAAGGCAGGTAGATTTGCCCACGCTGGTAAGCCCCTGTAGCCCAATGGCAGAGGCAGACGACTTAAAATCGTCCAAGTGTGGGTTCGACCCCCACCGGGGGCACCGCGCTGGCAAGCAATTGCTATAAGTAAGTGCCAGCAAAAACTTAATAAAGCAACCAACTAACAAGGAGAGCAATGAATAGTTCGAATCCGATTCTTAACCGTGCATACGGTAAGCGCGGGTACGCAGCCATGGAGACAATTCCTCAGTCCAGAGTTGAAGATAACTTGGAAGAGGCTTACAACGCTCCAGCTGCGTCATCACTACGCACCGGACGGATGACGATGGATGATGTAGTCGCTCGTACCGGAATACTTTTGGGAATCGCAGTCATCGTCGGCGCTGCATCCTGGTATTTAAATCTCCCATCATCATTCTTATTCATCGGTTTAATTGGCGGACTTGTAACTGGCCTAATTGGCGCCTTTAGCAAGACGGTTCGCCCGGCTCTCTATATGACCTACGCAGTATTCCAAGGTTTATTGATGGGAATATTGAGCAGAACTTTTGAACTCTTCTATCCAGGAATCGTTCAGCAAGCAGTCGTAGCGACCGTCGCAGCTTTTGTGGGAATGCTCTTCCTGTACAAGAGCGGCCGGCTACGGGCGACTCCAAAGTTCACCAAAGTTCTAATCGGCGCAACTCTTGGTTATCTAGTTCTTGCCATGGGTAGCTTGATTAGCGTTCTTCTAGGTGGCGGAAGTCTTTACTCGCTAAGCGTTTTTGGTCCGATGCTTGCGATGGCTGGCGTTGCACTCGCTAGCTTCTTCTTAATCTTGGATTTCGATCAGGCAGAACAAGGCGTTCGCATGGGACTTCCACAGGAAGAGTCATGGCGCGCTGGATTTGGACTGGTTATGACCGTTATCTGGTTGTATCTAGAGATTTTGCGCTTACTAGCAATCTTGCGTGGTGGAAACGACTAATCCTCACGTAACTGCGGTTTAGCAGAATCCCCGAGGCGAGCTGAATTTGTCTCGGGGATTCTTATTGCAATCAGGATTGCTAATGAGAAAACAAGTGCGCTTACTAGCACCGCGGTCCGATAGGTAAACAAGTCAGCGACAACTCCTAATAGGAGCGGGCCGACCATCATTCCGGCATCGCCAGCCATCTGCCAGAAGGCGTAAACCTTGCCACTTTTTCCTTTGATTACATCGCCAACGATTGCGCCTGCAGATGTAGCGAAGCCAGCGCCTAATCCCAGAACTAACATGGAGATTAGATAGAAAGTTACGTTAGTGGAGAGTGTTAAGAGAATTAGCGAAACTAAGGTGATAGCAAAGCCCACTAATATCACTGGCCGGCGCCCATTTTTATCGGAGTACTTGCCAGCTCGAACCATCACAGCGCCTTGGGCAACAAGCGCCAAGGTAAAACTCAATCCCACAACTGCAGTTGATACCCCGAGGTCATCTATTGCATAGAGCGGAAGAATTGAGGAGCGCATTCCGAAGAAAATCCAGCTCCCAAGAAATGCAAGAAATAGTGAATATAAATAAGGACGAATCTTAAGCGCCTCTCTAATGGTGAGCGCTGGACCATCGCTTACAACAGATTTGCTTGCGCTGCCGAGGCGTTTTTCATGTAAGAAGATCAGCGAGACAGTGCCAGCAACGATTAGAAGTGCGGTGTAGATAAAGAAAGGTGCACGGGGTGAGATCGCAAGAAGAGCGCCACCAAATGCTGGACCGGCTACTCCACCAGCGATGAAGCCACCGTTATAGAGAGATTGGGCTCTACCGCGTTGGTCATCTCCTACAACGCGAAGCAAAAGCGCTCCAGCAGAAACAGAGAACATCGAGGAACCAAGTCCACCAGCAGTGCGGAAGAAGAGCAGTTGTCCATAACTTTGAGCAAGGCCAGCTAAAAGGGTAAATACCGAGACCATCAATAGGCCGCTGCCAAGGACTAATCGTTCACCAAAGCGATCTACCAATTTGCCGGAGAAGAGTCCGGAGAGAAAGCGCATGATTGCAAAGCTTGAGATGATCAAGCCAATCAAAGTATTTGTGACTCCAAAAGTGCGGGCAAAGATTGGGATGGCTGGGATTATTAGACCAAAGCCAATGGCAACCAAGAAGGAAATGGTTGTAAGTACTGATACTTCGCGGGGAAGTCCTTTAAATGGAGAATTCAACTTCAAGCGAGCGACTCTCCGGCAGCATCTTGGCGAGCTGAGGCATGCTCATGGCTATCTTGTAGCGGTTTCTCTTTTAGGAATAGCGCAAAGAGAAATCCAATCGCAACGACTGGGAATGCCGCCCAGAAAACGACTTGGAATGCGTTCATGAAGGCCTCCAAAACAGTGTTTTGAACTTCCACCGGAAGAGTAGAGATAGCCTCGGTATTGTTTTCAAGGGAGCTAAGCACTGTTGGATCTACTCCGGCTAATTTATCGGGGCTAGTCTTAGCAAGTTCACCAAATCCACTTTCAAGATTCTTGCCAATTTGCGTGCTCAATATGGTTCCAAATATTGCAGTACCGAAAGCGCCACCAAGTGAGCGGAAGAAGGTATTTGATGAAGTTGCGATACCAAGATCTTTGAATTCCACCGCGTTCTGTAACGCAATAACAATGGTCTGCATTGAAGCACCGAGTCCAGCTCCAACAATTATCGCGTAGATGGAGAGCTGCCAGTAAGGAGTATTGACCTCAAGCTGAGTCATGAGTAGCAAGCCAATACTCATTGTTATTGTTCCAAGAATCGGATAGATCTTGTATTTGCCGGTTTTGGTGATGATTCGCCCCGTTGTTATCGTGACAGTCAAGATTCCCAGCATCAACGGAATGAGTTTTAAGCCTGCCTCGGTCGCTGTTGCTCCTTGGACAATCTGCAAGTAGAGCGGAAGCATGATGATGGCGCCAAACATTCCTGCGCCGATGATGAAGCCGATGATTGAAGTGAGCGTGAAGGTATGGTTCTTAAAGAGCGATAGCGGCAGGATTGGTTCGACTGCTCGTTTCTCCCAGAACATATAGAGCACGACAATTACTGAGCCAAGGGAGAGCGCACCAACTGTTCGCGGATCACTCCAACCATTTTCTGGCCCAAGAACTGAGAGCGCCACAAGGACAAAGACCACCGCGGCTACTACTAGTAGCGCACCTAGGTAATCGATCTTGTGTTCGCGTTTGGTCTTAGGGATATGAAGCACCATAGAGGTAACTATCAGAGCAAGAATTCCAAAGGGAAGATTTATATAGAAAATCCAACGCCAGCCAGTAATTCCGAGGATTTCGCCGCGATCTGAGAAGAAGCCTCCGAGAAGTGGACCAGCAACTGATGAAAGCCCCCAGACAGCGCCAAAGAGGCCCTGATATTTTCCACGCTCGCGCGGCGAGACGATATCGCCGACAATTACAAATGTGAGGGCCATCAATCCACCGGCGCCTAAGCCTTGTATAGCGCGGAAGATAATTAATTGCTCCATTGATGTGGCGGCGCCTGCGAGGAATGAACCAATCAAGAAGATAATGATTGCGAATTGATAGACCGGTCTTCTTCCGTAGAGATCTGAGATTTTTCCGTAAAGTGGAGTGGATGCAGTCGAGGTAAGTAAATACGCAGTTACGACCCATGAATAATGATTTAAACCATTGAAATCCTCGACAATCATCTTTAACGCAGTAGAGACAATTGTTTGATCTAAGGCCGCGAGGAGCAGGCCGGTCATAAGGCTGCTCATAATGATCATAATTTCGCGATGGGTCAGGGGTTTTGTCATTTCTTCCTAACGTGATTTCGTACCTAATTTTGTGATGAGTAGTAAGGCTACTACTCTCTACACAGTGAAAAGCGTAATTGCAGAAGATTTGGTGAAGACTTACGACGGCGGCAAGGTTCGCGCTCTCGATGGACTCACCCTTGATGTGAGTGAAGGCACAGTACTTGGCGTTCTTGGGCCAAATGGTGCGGGCAAGACCACTACGGTCCGTGTATTAACAACGCTACTAATTCCAGATTCTGGTCGCGCAACTGTCGCAGGAATTGATGTAATTAAGGAACCGGAAAAAGTAAGAGAAGTAATTGGATTATCTGGCCAATATGCCGCTGTCGATGAAACCCTAACTGGCTGGGATAACTTGATCATGTTTGGTCGGCTTTATCATCTCTCACCTAAGGCGGCGAAGCAGCGAGCTACGGAATTGCTTGAACAATTTAGCCTCACCGATGCTGCAAAGCGCCCGATTAGAACTTACTCCGGTGGTATGCGAAGAAGGCTTGATCTCTCCGCCTCGCTGATTGTTAAGCCAAAGATTCTCTTTCTTGATGAGCCAACTACGGGCCTTGATCCAAGAGGCCGCCAAGAAATGTGGGGAGTTATCAAGAGTTTGGTAAGGGGCGGAACGACGCTGTTATTGACCACTCAATATTTGGAAGAAGCGGACCAACTTGCCGATGACATCGTTGTTGTTGACCATGGAAAAGTGATTGCCCGTGGAACCTCAGATCAACTAAAGCGACAAGTCGGTGGCGAGCGGTTAGAGATAGTCGCCGCCGCAAATGATCTCGCCCAAGTTAAAGAGATTGTTGCCAAAGTCGCCGGCGGAAATGTCAGTGTTGATGAGGGAATCCGCCAAGTTTCTGCTCCGGTTACAACAGGTTCAAAAGCTTTGATTGAAGCAGCCCGACAACTCGATGATCTTGGAATTCATCCCCTTGATATCGGTCTTAAGCGCCCCTCACTTGATGATGTATTTATCTCGCTAACCGGACATGTTGCCGAGGAGCAGAAGCCGGAAGATGAGGGCGAAGTAAAGGCTCGTGGCCGGAGAAAGAACCGGAAAGAGAAGAAGTGAGGAAGAAATAATGTCGCATGCGATATCTGATGCTTTAGTTGTCACCAAGCGCCAATGGCTCCAACTCATCCGCGTCCCGGAAGTCTTGATCTTCTCAACTATCCAGCCAGTCATGTTCGTGCTGCTATTTCGTTACGTCTTTGGCGGTTCGATCTCAACTGGTATTCCTGGAGTTGATTACGTGCAACTACTTATGCCTGGAATCTTCGTTCAGACTGTTGCCTTCACCCTTGCTGGAACTGCGGTAGGACTTGCTGAAGATATGCAGAAAGGCTTGATAGATCGCTTCCGCTCACTTCCCATTTCGCGAGGTGCTGTAGTTTTCGGAAGAGCCCTCGGTGATGGCTTACTAAATATCGTTGTGCTATTTGTTATGGGTTTAGCTGGGTTCTTAGTTGGATGGCGCCCTGATTCCGGGCTATTCAAAGTCATGCTTGGCTTTATTTTCTTGCTCTTCTTTGGATTTGCGATGGCTTGGATTGGAATCTTGATTGGGTTATCTGTGAGATCGGCGCGAGTAGCTAACGCTGCTGTCTTTATCGCAGTCTTCCCGCTCACCTTCCTCTCAAATGCCTTTGCCCCAACAACGGGGATGCCTAAGGCGCTTCAATATTTCGCAGAATGGAATCCAGTCTCAACGATGGTGGCAGCTTGCCGCGAGCTATTTGGACTTCAAAATATCTTTGGCGTTACTGCAAACTCTTGGCCGAGCCAGAATCCCCTCGAGATGTCGCTCATTTATATGGTCTTGCTAATGGCGATCTTTGTTCCACTAAGTATTAGGAAGTATGTAAACGTAGCTTCCAAGTAATTCTTAGAGAGATAGATTCAGAGTAAGCATCTAGGCAAAGAAATCAGCAGCGAGAATCTTTACCTTTATCGCCTTGCCATTCGGCGCGGTGTAACTCCGCTCATCGCCAACTTTCGCTCCTAGAACAGCGGCACCAAGCGGAGATTGTTCGCTATAGACATCTAACTCACCGCTTGCTATCTCACGTGAGCCGAGGAGAAATTCCATCTTCTTTCCCATGATCTCTACCGCTACCTTCATGCCGGGGCTTACTTGACCAGCTTCACCTTTGGGCGTTCCAATCTCTGCGTTCTCAAGTAAGGCTTTCAATTGGCGGATCCGTGCCTCTAATTTTCCTTGCTCTTCCCGAGCTGCGTGATAGCCACCATTCTCTTTCAAGTCACCTTCGGCGCGGGCGGCTTCAATTTTCTTAACAACTTCGCTTCGACCAGAAGTCTCAAGCTCTCTCAATTCGTTAGCGAGACGATCAGCGGCTTCTTGAGTAAGCCATGTCTTAGCGGTCATGGGCGGGAGTTTATTGCGAGTTTCTATAGTTTGCGTTGGGCGTTAGCGCTCGCTAGGGCGGCACTCAAGGACGCCGGCATTTACCGCCGCTAACCGAGTCGGGATTGTTGCCGTTATCTCAACGGGGTTTGTGGCGCTGGGAGCAACTGGGATATCAATCTCGCCCACGACATTTTTCTCATAGTCCCGAGCAATTAATGTGCAGGTATGGTCGATTGTTGAATCTCTTCGATCAAGGTCAAAAGTAATCTCGATTGAGCGATCATCGATTGGGGTGAAGCTAACTAAAGTCACCCGGGCTGCTGGGTTTGAGTGGTACCAAGCGCTCCACATCAGCCAGGGCAATCCAATAGCCAGCGCAACCAGGGCTAGGTATCTCCAATAACTAGTTCCGGAGACTCCATATCGAGAATTTAGAAGCTCTTGAGTCTCTCTCGGCAGCTCATCAAAGATCTCTTTGAATCGATGCGGCCCGGCTTTTCTGGAGCCGAATTTTCCAAACATGGGATGATTCTCGCATGGAAAGCGGCTACTTAGATCAGGGCATTGCCGGATCGATAACAATGATCACTCTTACCTTAGCCACGGTTGTATTACTTCGAAGTTTCTATAAACGTTATAAGCGAATGGAGCAACGACGGATCGAAGATGAGTCAAAGTAAGTCTCGTCTCTCTCAGCTATTTCAATTTTCGATTGCAGTAATCGCTTTCTTTAGCTTCATAGCCCTTGGCTTCTGGCAACTTGATCGGGCAGCCCAAGTAGCGGAGTTACAGAAACCATATGAAGAGCAGCCACTCATCGCTCTATCTAAAGTTTCTAAACCAAACTCCAACCTGCCTGGAGAATCGGTAAATCGAATTGTTGAATTCTCTGGAAGTTATGTTGCGCAATTTGATGCTCCCAATCAAATAAATAGTAAGGGCGTACGCGAAACTTGGTTAGTAGGTCTGATGGAGGTAGATGGTGGCGGCTACATCCTGGTAGTAAGAAGTAACTCCAATAGCGATCTTCCTCGAGGCGACATAGTTGTAACCGGCCGGCTCTTTCATCGCCAATATGAAGATCTCAGTGATCGAAGCGAGGGTCGATTAAGTCGCCTAGATCCCTCACTCCTTGTCGGTGATTACCCGGGGAATTACTACGATGGCTTTGTCCTAGCCAATAGCGAGCTTCGAGATGGATTTTCACTTGAGGTACCAAGGGCCTTGCTCGATCCAGCAGCTCCCACAATCCCGGGCTACTACTGGCAGCACATCGCATATGTTGTTATTTGGTGGCTCATGGCACTCGTAGTAGTTTTCTTACCGATATACAGCAGATTTCGAGAGCGCGAGGGGAGAGCCAAATAGTGAAGGGCGTAGTCCTGAGATTTCGAGTGATGGCGCTCCTCGCAGGGGTAATGTCCCTATTGCTCTGGTTTGTCGAGCTACCGGTTGTCTACTTGCTTGATGCTCCGGAGTTAGAGGCCAAGGTCAAGTGGATTCCATTTGTACATGGCTACGTATATGCCTTTTACGTCCTCACCGCCATTCATTTCACCGCAAAGGCTCGTTTTACGATCAAGCGGATGATTATGTTTATTCTCGCCGGCACTTTGCCAGTCTTCTCCTTCATTGCCGAGCGAAGGGTTTCGCGCGAGTACAAGTTCTAGGCGCTGATTCATGACAATTAAGTCCCTAATCAAATCTGCAATTTATCCACTCTACGAAAAGCGCCTCCTCAATCGCCTAGATCTAGCAAAGACCCCTCGCCATATCGGCGTAATTCTCGATGGCAATAGGCGATGGTCGAAAGAGAATCCCTCTCCAACCGGTGACACCTCTCCGCGCCGCGGTCATATTGCTGGTGCCGAGAAAATAGTTGAACTTCTTGATTGGTGCGAAGCGACCGAGATTGAGGTAGTAACGCTCTGGTTGTTATCAAGCGATAACTTCAAACGAGATAGCGATGAGATCGAATCGCTACTTGGAATCATTGAAGATGCGGTCGAGCGACTCCGCTCAGCCGGCCGTTGGAAGATTCGACCGGTCGGCTCCTTTGAGCTCTTGCCAGAGTCGCTACAGAAAATGCTCCGTGAAGTTGAGTCGAAGACTGCTTCAATCGACGGAATCACCGTAAATGTTGCAATCGGTTATGGCGGACGCCTTGAGATTATCGATGCCGTTAAGCGCTATATATCTGAGGCCGGTTCTATCGGTAAGAACGCTGGTGAAATTGCCGAAGCCCTCTCTGCTGAGAAAATTGACCAGTACCTCTACACCGCCGGCCAACCGGATCCAGAGTTGGTGATTAGAACTTCTGGCGAACACCGCCTGGGAGGGTTCTTACTCTGGCAGAGTCATCAATCGGAGTTTTATTTCTGTGAAGCCTATTGGCCAGATTTTAGAAAAGTGGATTTCCTCCGGGCGCTGCGTTCATATGCGATTCGAGAGCGCCGGCTAGGTAAGTAAAAAACCTCAACCTCAACTTGAGCGTGTCGCCAAAAAGTTCTTCGGTAAGGATTTACCTTTTTCCAGTAGCCAACTTCCCTCACTAACGAGGTTGTTAGTGCGAGAAAAAGAGAATATTTGAGCCGGAAGAGGAGCCAATTGGCCCGTCGTAGCTCTGAAGTTACAAAGACTTACGTCCTGGATACGAGCGTCTTGCTCGCCGACCCCACCGCCCTATATCGCTTCGAAGAGCATGAAATCATCATTCCAATCGCTGTTATTGGCGAACTAGAGAGCAAGCGCGACCACCCCGAATTGGGCTATTTCGCCCGGGCGGCCCTACGCGCACTTGATGATTTAAGAGTTGCCCATGGACGGCTGGATCAACCACTGAAAATAAATGCAGCTGGCGGAACTCTCTCAGTTGAGTTGAACCACACTGATACATCCTCACTTCCACATGGCTTCTTGCGCGATGGCACTAATGACTCTCGCATACTTGCGATTGCTAGAAATTTGGTAAGTGAAGGTAAGGATGTAGTTCTTGTTACAAAAGATCTTCCGCTACGAGTAAAAGCCTCTTCGGTTGGAATAACCGCTGAGGAGTATCGCGCCGAGTTGGTGCCAAGTAGCGGTTGGACAGGGATGGTGGAGGAGAGCGTTGGTAGTAAATTAATTGATGCCCTCTACGCTGCTGATAAGGCTGGTGAAAAAGTAAGCGACCCGCTTGCAAAAGATCTTCCTTGCCATACTGGAGTTGTCCTGCACTCCGAAAAGGGCAGCGCGCTAGCGAGAGTTACCGCTGATAAATCGCTAGTTCTAGTTCGGGGCGATCGGAGCGCTTTCGGAATCCATGGCCGTTCGGCTGAACAGCGAGTGGCCCTTGATCTACTTCTCGATAATGAAGTTGGAATCGTCTCTCTCGGTGGCCGGGCAGGAACTGGAAAGTCTGCGTTAGCTCTATGCGCCGGGTTGGAGGCTGTGATGGAGCGACGCCTCCATAAGAAAGTGGTGGTCTTCCGTCCGCTCTACC
>JACCDO011510173.1_pt1 | contig 33172 bp, 33 predicted proteins | sample 7446101 | NCBI WGS metagenome assembly JACCDO01 (sample SAMN15323440, study PRJNA562643) | freshwater metagenome | isolation source: river surface water | place: USA:Blue River Watershed | collected 2017-08-16 | reverse complement strand
TTTTCCTTCACCTGTCAAAGCAACATGGTACTGATCTTTAGTAAGATTAATGAGATCAATTTTTTTCTTTAAAAAATTAAGCCAATCGGTTTGAGCTTCTTTGATAACAGTAAGTTTAATGTTGTCGATAAAAGGAAGTTTTTTTCCTGAATCTTTAAGAAGGCCAGATTCATTCGAGAAGCGATCACCCTGAGAAGGGTAAGTTGAGCTTATGTAATTAGGATTTTTTCTTAACTGCACTTCTTGAATGAGATTTGCAGATTCAATTGAGTAGGCCCCTGTACCAATATAGTTTTGAGAGAGGTCATTATTGGTTGCTTTAATGATTTCACTTGGAATAGGGGCAACGAAGGTGAGAGACAAAATATAGAGAAATTGAGGAAACGGTTTTAAAAGTTGGATCTCTAAAGTTTGATCATCGATGGCCCTGATCCCTTCAATTTCAGTTGAGAAAAATTTTTCTAAATCAAGATTAACTTTATCTCGCCAGTCATTTAATCCTTTGATCTTGTTATCAAAGAGCCACCAACCGTTTGAGCGAGTAGGTTTAAAGGCAACTCGTTTAATACTATTGATGAAATCTGAAGCAACAACCTTTCTACCATTAGGAAATAATTTGGAAGAATGATAGAAAATATTATCCTTGATTTTGATAGTGTAAGTAAGTTTGTTCTTTGAAATAACTGGAAATGACTTTGCAAGAAGAGGTCTTAGTGTGTAGGGCCTTTTTAGGTATTCCATCTCAAATAATGGCTCGTAAACCTGAGAGACGGCAACTAAGCAGGTAGCATCGTAGCAAACAGCCGGATCAAGGCTACTTATTTCACTGGTTAAAGAAATGTTTAGAGAATTATCTTTTCTTTGATTGTTCGTGCATCCAAAGAAGATGATAAAAGCTAAAAAAAAGAATAATCTCACTTTAATTTTTCCTTGATGAAATGAAGTACATCTTGAAGTTTTGAAGCTTCTCCACTTGCTTGCGCCATATCTGCTTTTCCGCCACCTCTGCCAGAAAAAATAGATAGAGATTCTTTAATAATGGAAGAACAATCGATAGAAGAATTTGATTTAGCTGTTTTCAAAATGAGGGATAATTTTTCATGTTCTATCGAGTAAAGAACTAAAACGCCTTGTGGATTTTTATCAACATAAATATCTGATAATTTTCTCATGTTGTTTGCATCAGCTGAAGGTGACTTAGAAACAGTTAGATAGAGATTGTTTTTTATAGGAGCTTTGTTATCAAAAAGATTTTGAGACTCAAATTGTTGAATTTTATCATTAAGAGTTTCAATCGCCTTGTTTTTATCTTTTATTTCATTTTGAAGATTTAAAACTTTTTCTATTACTCTTGCTTCTTTTACTGAGAGTTCTTTTTCGAGATCACTGAGAATTTTGGATCGAAGATTTAGATACTCAATTGCAGTCGTAGAAGTAATGGCCTCAATTCTTCGTATGCCTGAAGCTAACGAAGTTTCTATGATGATTTTAAATAATCCAATTTCATTTGTATTAGAGACGTGCGTTCCCCCGCAGAGTTCACAAGAAAAATGCCCCATGGTTAAAACTCGAACTTTATCTCCATATTTTTCACCAAATAAGGCCATGGCGCCTTTCTTGGTTGCTTCATCTTTAGTCATTTGATCAGCACTGACTTTTAAAGCTTGATGAATAGCTTCATTAACGAGATCTTCAACTTTAAAAATCTCTTCTTGCTTGAGTGCTTCAGAATGAGTGAAATCAAATCTGAGTCTGTCTGGACCCACGGAAGATCCGGCTTGTTTGACGTGATTTCCTAAAACTTTAATGAGTGCGGATTGAAGAAGATGGGTAGCGGAATGATTTCTTTTAGTAAGTTCTCTTTCTTTTGAGTTGTAGTTAATTGTATAGGTCTCTCCAACGATTAAGGCATCAGCATCTTTTGATAAATGAACATGGAGTCCATCAACAGGTTTTTGAGTGTCATAAATAGAGCCAAGTTTTCCTTCATTTGAAAAGATTTCTCCTCTATCACCCACTTGACCACCACTTTCAGCATAAAAAGGTGTCTTATCAAATACTAAGTAGAATGTTTCATCAATTTCTTCTTTCGCAAGAAGTTTAGCCTGAGATGATTTTTCAGAGTAACCAGTGAAAACTGTTTCTCCAAATTTTTCTTTGATACTGTAGAAAAGTTTTAAATTATCTTCTTGGACTTTAAATTTTGAGCCTTTTTTAGATTGCTCTTTTTGGGCCGTCATTGCCTTGTTGAAACCTTCTGTATCTAAAACAAGATTTTGTTCTCTTAGGATCACTTCTGTTAAATCGAGAGGAAATCCAAAAGTATCATAAAGCTTGAAGGCAATCTCACCAGAGAATTTTTCATTAGGCTTAACTTTTGAAAGCTCCTCATTAATTAAAGTTAGACCAGTATCTAGAGTTTTTCTAAATTTTTCTTCTTCAAGTTTTAAAAGCTTTTCTGCCAGTGCAATGTTTTGAGCGTTATCTGGATATTCTTGTCCCAATGACTCAAAAACGGCTGGAACAAGTTTATAAAAACAGACATCTTTAAGTCCAAGAAGTGATAAATGCCTCACAGCTCTTCTAATGATTCTTCTAAGGACATAGCCTCGACCATCATTTGAAGGAATCACTCCATCAGTGATGAGCATCGTACAAGATCTAATATGATCAGCTACAACTCTAAATGATGACTTAATACTCTCATTAGTTGTTTGGTAGTAATCATTCTTAGAAAGTGCTCCAATCGACTTCATAATTGGTTCAAAAATATCAGTGTCGTAATTGTAATATTTTCCTTGAACTACAGCTGTTACCCTTTCAAGTCCTGATCCTGTATCAACGGATGGTTTTGGAAGTGGTTTTCTTTTTATTTCATTTCCTTCTCTATATTTTTCAAATTGCATGAAAACAAGATTCCAGATTTCAACATATCTTCCTTCGTCATCAATTTCTTGATGCCCGGCTGGTACTCCCGTGGAATATTTTTCTCCGTGATCATAAAAAATTTCTGTGCAAGGGCCACATGGTCCAATATCTCCCATTTCCCAAAAATTTGATTTATCCCCAAGTTTAAAAATCTTTTCTCTTGGAACACCAATTTTTTTATTCCAGATTTCAAGGGCCTCATCATCAGAGTCATGGACTGTTACAAGAAGTCTGTCTTTAGGTATTTTAAGGTCAACAGTTAATAGTTCCCACGCAAATCGAATGGCATCTTCTTTAAAGTAATCACCAAATGAGAAATTTCCAAGCATCTCAAAAAAAGTATGGTGTCTTGCTGTAAAGCCCACATTTTCAAGGTCATTGTGTTTTCCCCCAGCTCTAACACATTTTTGTATGGTTACAGCTCTTTTATTTTCAGGAGAGGCCTTGCCAGTAAAAAAATCTTTAAATTGATTCATTCCAGCGTTGGCGAAAAGAAGGGTATTGTCATTATGAGGAACAAGACTTGAAGACTTATGTTTTTGGTGACCGTGGCGAATAAAATATTGAGAAAAAGCATCTCGAATTTGTTGAGCTTTCATTTTGACCCCTGAAGTTAAAATAACCGGTTTAGCCTATCATAGTGATGGCCTCTCATCTAGTGTCTAGAGGAATTTATTGAGTTCTGATCGGGACGAATCAAAGGAATGGCCTTTTGAAATTAAATACCTAAGGATTTTATCCTTCAGCTTTTGTTTTTCTTTAAAATCAGCTGGAATTTCTTTGTTTCTTAATTTTTTTTCAATAAGTGTTTGAATGTTTTGATGCGAAGAAATACCAATTTCTACTTCAAATTCAATAAAATCGTTTTTAGAAATTTCTAGGTTTTCTTGGGCTGCTCTGAGAATTATTTTTGAAAAAGATTCTCCTTTTAGGAGCCATTTTTTAATAAAAGTACGCTTGTAATTGTTGATATTAATGTATCCATGCGATTCTAGTTCTTTGATGACATCTGGAAAATCAGAGGAATTATCTGGAAACTTTTGTTTAAATTTCTGGGTAATTTTAAAAACAGAGTAATCTTTTTTAGATAGAAGCCAAAGGGCGTATTTGTAAATATCTTTATTCATAAATAAAGGGCCCTATTGAAAGGGCCCTACTTAGGTGTTACTGAACTTTTTTTGTGTTCTTGTTGATGATTTTTTCTTCTTTGATTTCACCAGTTGTTGGATCAATGTTTAAAAGTTCTGAACTTTTAGAAATACCATTCTTAGCAAGAACCTTTTCACGAATTTCATTCATTAATGAAGTATTTTGCTTTAGGTATTCTTTTGAAGCTTCTCTTCCTTGGCCAACTTTTTGATTGTTGTAAGAATACCAAGCACCAGCTTTTTCGATAATTCCTTCGGCAGCAGCTACATCAAGAAGATCTCCTTCCTGAGAAATACCTTCACCATACATGATATCAAATTCAATTTCTTTAAAAGGAGGAGCTACCTTGTTTTTAACAATTTTGATTTTTGTTCTACTTCCAGTAACGCTTTCACCATCCTTGATAGCACCAGTTCGTCTGATATCCATTCTCACTGAAGCATAAAACTTGAGAGCATTTCCACCTGTAGTCGTTTCTGGATTACCAAACATAACACCAATTTTCATTCTTAGTTGGTTGATAAAAATAACCGTACAGTTAGATCTTGCGATTGATCCTGTTAATTTTCTCAGGGCCTGAGACATAAGTCTTGCTTGAAGACCCATGTGAGAATCACCCATATCTCCCTCTAATTCAGCTTTTGGAGTAAGTGCTGCAACTGAGTCTACAATCAGTAGGTTTACTGCCCCTGATCTAACAAGCATATCTGCGATTTCGAGAGCTTGTTCTCCTGAGTCTGGTTGAGAAATAAGTGTGTTAGGAATATCTACACCAAGCTTGCTGGCATATTTTGTATCTAGAGCATGTTCAGCATCAACAAAGGCAACTGTTCCACCAGCTTTTTGGCATTCGGCTGCAATATGAAGAGTAAGTGTTGTTTTACCAGATGATTCCGGACCATAGATTTCAATGATTCTTCCTTGTGGAATACCACCAATACCTAAAGCAAGATCTAGACCGATAGATCCAGTTGAAATCGCAGGAATTTTTTCTTCAACTTGATCTGTCCCAAGGCGCATGATTGCACCTTTACCAAATTGTTTTTCAATCGTTGCCAAAGCTAAATCAAGAGCTTTTTTCTTGTTGGCAGAGTCCGTTGTCTGAGTTGGATTAAGGGCCATAAAATCTCCTTCAATTAAAAGTTTTGTGATCCGAAGGTTTGTATGTATACATTCAAGCTAACACCTACCTTCGTGTTCGACAAATAAAATAATGCAAATTTTACGTAAAAAATACGGATGACTAATTTATTGAAATCTTGAGGTTTTTTGTGCGTCTAGTTAAGCAATTTTTCCAATCAAGAGGGTTAATATGCCTGCATAGACCCCACTGATGACATCATCGGTGATTGTTCCAATTCCATGATCTAGTTTATCGAAATAGGAGGCGGGCCATATTTTGATAATGTCGAAAACTCTGAAAAATACGAAAACCCAGAAAAGACCTAATGGATCTACTCTTAGGGTAAAGCTCCAGGTAATTAACATGCCTATAACTTCATCAATAACGATCCACTGAGGATCATGCAGTTCAAACTTTTTTTGTATGGATTGAGTTAAGAAGACTGAGACGGTGTAAAGAACAAATATAAGAGCAAAGAGAGTATAGTGGTTGAAATCAAGGTAATGTAGGAGCAGAATAAGAGGGATTGTTGCAAGACTACCAATTGTTCCTGGAGCTTTAGGGGATTTTCCTGAAAAAAACCAGGAAAGAAAGAGTACGACTATTAAGTTGGGTTTGTTTTTTTGATTTGGAGTCATGTAGCAATTTTAGACCAATATTGATGATGTAACAAATGGGATGAGAATTTTATTATGATTAGTCGACCTGATTATTTATCAGAATATGTTTTTAACTGGGAGACTTTTGATGTTGTTTGTAGCGGAAAATCTTCATTGGATGCAACAAATTATCTTACAGACATTGATACAAAAGACCAGGTTGCAAATTTTCTTTATGGTTACGGTTTTGATATAAGTGATCCGATTGAAAACGCGGAATTATTCGGGATTTTTCAAGAAGCCTTACAATTTATTAAAAGATATTTTTTAAAAGAAGGAAATCCTGAGGGGCTTGATTTAAAAGTTCCCCAGTATTTGTATACATTAACTAATATTTCGGATCTTTTTCTTGCAGCGACGGGGCATTCATCTTTTAAATTAAAAACTGAGGAATCACTTTGGGCAGGAGTCGTTTTAAAAGTAATGCACACGATTCTTCATACAGATAAGGATTTAAGGTATCGCTACTTTTCAGTTATTCAACAACAGATTTTTGATCGATTTTATAAATTCATAGTCAGAGATGATCAAAATCGTCTCTATTTAAGATCGGAAGAAGGTACTACAAATATACCACTTTTTGATTTTCAAACGAAGGCAAAGAAGGCAAGAGACTCGATTATAATTAAACTTCTTCACAAGCAAGAGAATGTTGCTGAGGAGCTTTTTGATAGAATTGGTGTGCGAATTATTACCTATAATAAATTAGATGCACTAAGAGTTATTAAGTTTTTACATAAAAATTATGTCATCATGATAAATAATATTAAGCCTTCTAGGTCACAAAATTCTCTGGTTGATCTTGTTGAACTTCGAAAGAAAATGAGAACCTTGTACCGGGAGACGATAAGAAATAATATTAACGAGGATAGTTTTTATCAAAAATTAAATATGCTTATTGAAGAAAATTTTAATGGAAACTCCAAGCATATAAACAAACATACTTTGGATGAATATAAAGCAATTCATTTTACTGGAAGGCAATTAATTAAATATAGAAATCCCTTTATGTCTTCATTTAATGAGGTTAGAAAATTGGCCTTAAAAGATAGGGAAAATCCTTTGGCGCAAGCCTTATTAGGATTAGATACGACTGCGATCTCAAGAGATGTGAGATTTTTTTATCCATTTGAAGTTCAAATCACTGATTATGAAAGTCATCTCAAAAATACAATGGGAGAAGCTTCCCATTTGGAATATAAGAAATCGCAGCTAAAATCAGCAATGAAAAGAATATTCAAGCCAATTATTGATTTAAAAGACCTGAAGGTTGACTAAAATCTTTGATTCAAAAAAAGTTCAATTCTTTCATTTATTAAGTCCGGGAAATCGGCCTGTGGAACATGAGAACCTTCTTTCAAAAAATATAATTCTGATTGAGGAATGATGCTTCCAAGTGTTCTCTGAAGGTGATTTGGAATAACATTGTCGAGTAACCCACCCATTATTAAAGCAGGCGCCTTGATTTGATCTAGTTTTGAAATGATGTTTTGATGAGTCATTTCATTAAAGAGTTGAAAGAAAATTTCTGGACCTAATTGTCCAATTCTATTTAAGTAAATTTCAATAAATTCTGAGGAGACCTTCTTTTTGTTGAATCCGGAAGAGTGAATAATTTCCTTAATGATGGGATTCATTCCCATTGTGTTCCAAATGGTATTAATGAAGGCGGGATATTTGTTAAATGAAAGTTGTATGATAGGAGTCATAAACTCCATGATGTTGGTATCAAACATGACATCTTTAACTGGCAGGAAAGTACCAGAAATTAATACCAACCCTTGAACTAATTCAGGGTAGTCTATGGCCAGTTGAAGGCAAACGTTCACACCCATGCTATGACCAAGCATTATAGCTTTTGAAATATTTAGACTTTTGCAAAGACCGGCAATATCTTGAGACATTTGTTTGAAGGTGATTTTCTCGATTTGATCTTTTCCTGAAGATTGGAAATGACCACGATAATCGTGAATAAGAATTTGATAATTTTTATTATCAAAATATTCCGTTTGAAATTTCCAGTGAAGATTACTGCAAACTAGTCCATAGTTAAAAACGAGAACAGGCTTTTGTTGGTCAACTTCTTTAAAGTTTTTTAAATAAAAAATTTGTTCCTGATCTGGCGTTTGGTAAAAATTGGATTCATTTTCTTTAAACATAATTATTTCATCATTTGATTAAGTTTTTCAATTATTGGTAGAAGCGAAGACTCTGTTTCAAAAAGCTCATTCATTCGATTCGTAAGGATTTCTTTTTTAGAAAGTTTGAGTGTTAACTCAAAATTAATAATTTTAATTTTGGTTTTACCAATTAATATTTCATCACCCTTTTTTAATCTGCGGATAGCAGTCGATCTCTTGTTATTTAAAAGATAAGCGCTGTTTTTTTCGAGTGGATGAATGAGTAGCTCTGACTCTGGTATTTCGAGAAGTATATGTTGAGACCCAAGTTGCTCGTCTAAAATGGATAAATCATTAGATGTAGACCCAATATAGATTTGATTCTTAAAAAACTTAAAATTTCCTATCACATTATTGTCCGGTGATTCTGTAATCTCAAATTCAATCATAAAACCTCTTAAATAGTATCAAGGATTTTTTGATCTTTTGCGAGGCTTTCTAGCTGGGAAGAGAGAAGATTTGAATTCTCGATTAATATTTTTTGGATATCTTTAATCACTTTTTCCAAAATATGAGCATGTGAAATAAAGCTAGCAATTTTATTAGTTGATACGGTACCTGACTGATTCACTCCAAACAGATCTCCTTCACCTCTAAATTTTAAATCTTCCTCTGCAATAATGAATCCATCTAGATTATTTTCAATTACTCGTAATCTATCGAAGGCTTCTTTGGAAAGTTCATTTTCTGCAATCAAAAAGCAAAACCCTGGTTTTTGACCTCTTCCAATTCTTCCTCTTAGTTGATGAAGAGAGCTGAGTCCAAAGCGTTCTGGATTATAAATACTCATAATTGTAGAATTAGGAATGTTGACTCCAACTTCTATTACACTTGTAGAGATTAGAATTTGAATTTTATTGTTTTGGAAATCTTTTATGATTTTTTCTTTCTCTTCTGATTTCATTTGACCATGGAGCATTCCAACTGAAAATTCTTTAAATATTTCTTTATACTTATCAAAGCCATCTTTGACATTTTTTAAAGTTAATTTTTCTGATTCTTCGATTGCTGGAAAAACAAAATACGCCTGTTCACCAAGAAGCAGTCGTGACTTGATAAATTGCAGATATTTTTCGTAATTCACATTCTCTACAATTCTCGTTTTGATAGCAATTCTACCTTTTGGCATACTTTTAATGATAGAGATATCTAGATCTCCATATTGAGCAAGACTCAGGGTTCTGGGAATGGGAGTTGCAGACATTATGATTGAGTGTACTCCCATACCTTTTGAAATTAATTTTAGTCTTTGTTCTACACCAAATTTATGTTGTTCATCGATGACTGCTAAACCAAGTTTAGAAAATATAACATTTTCTTGAATAAGGGAGTGAGTTCCAATCAAGATGTGGATATCTCCATTTTTTAATCTTTCTAAAATATTTTCTTTTACTTTTGTTTTTGTAGATCCCAAGAGGATTTCTATTTTAAAGTTTGGATTTAAAGATCTAAAAGTTTCAAGATGCTGGGATGCGAGAGTTTCAGTGGGGCACATGAGTGCTACTTGATAATTATTTTCTATAGTTAAAACAGATGAGATGTAGGCGACTATAGTTTTCCCGCATCCAACATCTCCTTGAATCATTCTCATCATCGGTTGTCCTGATTTAAAATCATTTTTTATTTCATTGATGACTTTATTTTGATCAGGGGTTAATTCAAAAGGTAAGGATCTTATTATTTTGATTAACTTTTCATCTTCTAAGAAAAACAGAGGAGCCGCTTTTGTTTTAAGATATTTCTTCCTTGTTAATATTTTGAGTTGATTCCAAAAAAATTCCTCGTAAATAAGCCTCTCTTCCGCTTGAGCTTTAAGTTTAATATTGTAATTTTGAGGAGGAATTTTACCATGTATAATTTTGAAGGCCTCTTGCAGGCTAAATAAATGATTATCCTGCATAGGTGCTAAATCAGGAGATATCTTTTCCCATAAAAAATCCGGAATATGATCAATTAGCTTCTTTATAAAGGTGCCAGATACTTTATTTATAGTTGGGTATTCTATGAGGTAGTCTCCCAAATGAGATTCTGTATTTAATATACGAGGGGCAATTATTTGCCTTTGGTTTTTAAAAAGTTGAACAAGTCCTAAAAATGAAATTTCTTCAAGCTGTTCTAATTGCTTTTTCTGATTAGGATAGATATTGAACCATCTAAGAATAAGGGTTTCAGCTGAGTACTTGTCTTGAACGACACAATATCCATTATAAAGAAGAAACTTGCCTTTATTTTTTCTACCAAACGCTGGCTTAATTTCTAGATGTATTATTTTCCCTTCGCCTCTGAAATACCCATCAATTTCGAGATTTTCAAAAGATGATATACTCGGAGTTTTAAATAACCGCAGAGGAATAATCCATAAAACATCTTTTAAATTAACTATTCCTGCTTTAGATAAGTTTTCTAAATATGAAGGTGCTTTTTTATTTCCAAATAAAAAAGGAATTGGTGAATACCAAGATAAGTTAGATGTATTTAACGTCTTGGACTTCATAAATTAAATCTCCTTTCGGAGCTTTAACAGTGACTTCATCACCGGCCTCTTTACCAATTAAAGCTTTGCCAAGTGGTGAGTTGTAAGAGATTTTTTTTGAATCTGACATCGCTTCATCTTCCCCAACAATTTGGAAAGTCAGTTCAATTTCTTTTTGCTGGTCGAAAACAGTAACAGTGGCACCGAATACAATTTTTTCAGTTTTTAAATGTCCGACATCTACGATTCTACCTCTTGCGATTTTACTTTGAAGATCCAATATCCTTCCTTCAATAATGGATTGTCTTTCTTTCGCTGCTGAGTATTCAGCATTTTCTTTTAGGTCTCCAAGTTCTCTCGCTTCAGCAATGGCCTGCTTAATTTGTTCTCTTTCAACTTTAATTAATTGATTCAGTTCATCCTCAAGTAATTTCTTTCCCAAAAGAGTCATTGGATATTCACTCATAAAGATCCTTATTCGATTTATTTTTTAAAAAGTGCTTGAGCTTTGGCCAGGGCTTCTTGTCTAGCTTTTTCAGGGTCATTATAGGTAGATGAGAGCTTAAAGTAATCACAAAAATTTGCTTTCTCTTTGTCTGGAACTCGATCTGCTTGAAATTCTTTGCATTCATTGTAGGCGGTTGGGTCATAAAATTTGCACATTTTGCAGCATTTTATGTTGGCCATACATTTTGGGCATGAGTCAGTTCTACTTACAATGATATTAAAAGATTCATGCAATTCATGTCCGCATTTATAACATTTTGAAGACATTAAAATTCCTTTTTTATTCCAATTTCCAACCCAAGTCCATCCTGGGTTTGATCAGGAGAAAAATAAATTTTAGGGTTATTTCTTTTGTTATATTCATCAATGGATTTTAAAAGTAAATACTCATTGTTGTATTGGTTTGTTTTGGTAATTAGATAGCTCACTGCGACAAGAATTGCCCCTCCAAACAGGAGTGAGTTTCGTCCAGTGAAGGTCTCATTTTCTCCGTCGTTACTTCTTAAAAGACCACCCAAAATCATGCCAGAACCAACTGTACTTAAGGCTGCTTTTTTCCAGGTTGATTTATTATTATCTTGGTATTGATCAAGAAGTTCTTTCGCGATTGGATCCTTCTCAAGGTAGTACCTTAATCCTTCACCTCGATTGTTACTAACATCAACAAGGACTTCCTGATAATTTATAGCGGCTACTCTACTGCAGCTGTTTCCAAAGGCCATCCTAGGAAAAATGATCAATAAAATTAAAATGCGCAGTAAAATCATAATCGGAAAATGTTTCTTGAGTAATTAAGTATTTGTACTCTGTTCATTTTAGCTTACCATCAAATAAAAAGCGAACATGAAAAAAATATGGATTTAATTAAAACTAGTCGTGGAATATCTAAAACAATTAAAAACGTCTCTCGGTTTAGAGAAATTCTCACTGTACTTAGTCGTCACGGTTTTGCTGAGTTAATTGTTAAGTCAGGACTAAGTAAAATTATTCCTGGATTTGTCTTACCTGAGAGGGTTTCTGAACTCCAAAGAGAGGATCTTTCCAACGAAGAGTGGTGGCAAATTTTTGGGACTCAATTGAGACTGAGTTTTGAGGAGCTAGGTCCAAGTTTTATTAAATTGGGTCAATTAATGTCTACTCGGGAAGATATCTTAGAGCCCGAACTAATCAAAGAACTAAAGCTTCTTCAAAATAAAGTAAAAGGTATTCCCTTTGAAGTTGCCCAAAAGGTTATTGAAGATAATCTTGGAAAAAAAATTGAAGAAGTTTTTTCAGAGATTAATCAAACACCGATTGGTACAGCTTCCATTGGGGTTGTCTACAAGGCGACACTTCTCACGGGACAAAAAGTTGTTGTTAAAGTTAGAAGACCCGGGATTGCTAAAAAAATTCTCACAGATTTTGAAATACTTCTTTTCATACTTCAAAAAGTTGAAAATGCTTCTTCAGAAATTCGCTTTCTTGGTCTTTCAAAGATGATTTCAGATTTTTTCAAAAGTACTCATCAAGAACTCAACTTCATGATTGAGGCTCAAAATTGTGAAAGAATGAGAAAAAATCTCGAAGTCATAGATAAAGAACAAGATCTCCGTGTTCCTAAGGTGTATAAAGAATTTTGCACCTCTGAACTACTGGTCATGGAATTTTTTGAAGGGCGACCATTCAACGAGTTTCATTCTATGGAAGAACTTGGTTCAGATATGGTTATAAAGTTAGAGAGAAGTATTGAGCTTTTTACTCATACATTGCTCGCCGATGGCTTTTTTCATGCAGATTTGCATGGTGGAAACTTCTTTGTTTTATCTGATCGCAAGATTGGAATTATTGATTTTGGATTAATGGGAACTCTAAGTAAAAAAAATAGAGCAAATCTCGTTTCAATCCTCTATGCCGTTATCACTTATAATTTTGAAAATTTGGTCTATGAATTTCTCGATGTTGCTGAATATGAAAAAGTTCCAGATCACGAGGAACTTATTCGAGATATCAAGGATGCGATTTCTCCTTACATAGGTCTTTCTGTAAAAGAAACAAATGTTACTGATCTAGTAAGAGAACTGATTAAAACACTGAGCAAGCATGAACTCTACTTGCCTAGAGAATGGTTCATAATTTTTAGGGCCTTAATGACTCTTGATGGAGTTGGTAAATCAATTGGAATTGATCTTAATATCTTTAAAGTCTTAGAAAAAGATTTACCTAAGTTAGTAGGAGAGTTGCTTTCAAAGAAGAACTCGCAAGAAGAATTGATGTGGGTTGCAAAAGATGTTGTAAGCTCTGTAAGAATAATTCCTAAGCATTTAAAGTGGTTTGTTAAAGAAATTTCTAGAAATGATTATTCTTTTGAATTTCGGATTCGAGATCTTGAATCATCAACGAAGACACTTTCAAAATCTTTACATTCTCTTGGGATACTTTTTTTATCAGGAGTTTGTGTTTTAAGTGGTGTCGTTTTTGTTAGAAATATAAATGTGTATAGTTTCTCAGATGTTCCTGTTTTGAGTTGGATATTCTGGTCGCTTGCACTTTATTTTTTAATCAGGGTTAAAACTTTTAAAATATTTTAGATACTATCTAAACCACTTATAAAGATTGGTTTTAAATCCTCAATTTCCTCAAATCTTTGAGGCCCAAATAATCCTCGCATGAATTCGTCTAGATCAAGACCTAATGTCTCTTCGTTGAAATCAAAATAAATTTCCTGCTTCATTTGGTTGATCTGTCTGACATTTATTTTGTGGTTTGAATATTCTAAAACAAAATTTGAAAATTTGGTTAAATCCCCTGGGGCCAGTAAAAATTGGAATTGTTCGATGGCCTCTTCATTTAATGGAAAAGCAGACCAAATTTTCGCGTTCCCAGGTGCATTGTCGAGCACATCTTCTTTGCTATTAATTGATCCATATTCAAAAATGATATCTTCAAGGTCTTGCCCCTTGTCTTTAAAAAAATAGGATAAAATTTTATCGTTATTTTTTTCTATATAGAGATTTGTTGATGTCATTTTTTTTAATATTTCCCAATCCTCTTGAGATCTATCAAAACTTAGATATAACTTTTTAAAAGAATTTTCATAGAGATTTTTTATCTCTTGAAATTCTTCAGAGTTAAGTTCTGAAAGTTTTGTTTTAGAAAAAATTTTGTCTTGTTTTCTAGGAGTGTTTTCATATTGAAAACCACAGAGGATAAAGCCATATTTTGAATACAATTTTTCTTGATCACTCCAGAGGAGAAAAAATGCTGAATCATTTTTTTTCTCAGAGAGAACGTGTTGAAAGAGTTGTTGAAAATATCCAAGCCCTCTGAATTTTTCATCAACAGCAATTCCACCTAGCATTGAGATTTGAAATTTTATTTTATTTATTTCAAAGAATCTATCTTTTGCTCCTACATGAGCGAGAACATTTTCATTTTCATCTATGAGAATAAAACAATTATGGAGATTTTTTTCATCAATAAGAGGAGCAAAATCTATTTTGAATGAATGATTTTTTTTATATCCAAAGGATTTCTCAATCAGCTTAATTGTTTTTTCAATTAGTGAAGGTTTTTCTTTTAAGGAAATAATTTGAGGGAAAATATTGCCCATGATGCTCTCCGTTATTTCAATAACTTACGCGATTTTTTTTCTTGTGTCGATTTTTATTACATCTCTACTTAAGTCTTTTTATTTGTTGTCGAGAAGTTAGTCATGAAGATCATGTGCGATCTTCCTCTCTCTCAGGATCGAGATGAGAGAAACCCAATCAAGGAGGAAATATGGGTTTAAGGATTAACACCAACGTTTCGTCGCTAAACGCGCAAAGGAACTTGGGTCAAACAAGAGGTGCTCAACAGAAGGTGTTAGAGCAATTGTCATCAGGTAGCAGAATCAATCGAGCAGGGGACGATGCCGCAGGACTTGCAATCTCGGAGAACTTAAAAGCTCAACTTAGAGGTCTCTCACAAGCTGAGCGAAATGCTCAAGATGGTGTGTCTTTAGTGCAAATCGCTGAAGGTGCATTAGCGGAAGTTTCAAATATCTTGATCCGACTAAGAGAGCTTGCAGTGCAAGCAGCTTCTGATACTATCGGGCCAACAGAAAGAAAGTTTCTTAACGTTGAATTTGAGCAGCTTACTTCTGAGGTAGATAGGATTGCAAACTCAACAGAGTTTAACCGAGTCCCACTTCTTAATGGTACGGGAACAGTTTTTGATATTCAAATCGGAACTCGAAATGATCCTTTATCAGATCGTCTAACTTTCGATGCTTCGTCAGCTGATGTGAATATAGCGGCGCTAGGATTAAACTTGGCTTCAGTGTCAGATAAGATCTCGGCACAAAACTCACTCGCAGCTATTGATCAGGCGATTCAGACGACGTCTGGAATCAGAGCGGACTTTGGTGCTCTTCAAAACAGATTACAGTCTTCAATTAACAACATTCAAGTGAGTAACGAGAACTTGGCTGCAGCGAATTCGCGTATTAGAGATACTGATATCGCTTCTGCAACATCAGAACTCACTAGAACAAACATCTTAATGCAAGCAGGTACATCGGTGCTCGCTCAAGCGAACCAGTCTACTGCGAATGCTATTAATCTTATTAACGCTGCTTCTCAAGGGTAATGCCAGAAGAAGTTTTAATAAGACACTGATGTAAAACGAAATCCTGCAAAACTTGTAGTGGGTGTGATTACAGGTTAATGGATAGGTGTGACTAAAAATTAATAATTTTTGTGGACAGTAGGTCCACTGCATGAACAGGGAGGTTCACTATGCAAACAAAGGACTAACATATGGGATTAAGAGTAAATACGAACGTAGCTAGTATTGCAGCTCAACGTTCACTGGGAATTAATAAGAATAATCTGGATAGTAATTTAAGAAAGCTATCTAGTGGTGAAAGGATAACTCGCGCGGCTGATGATGCGGCTGGATTGGCGATAAGTGAAAAACTTAAAGGCCACATCCGAGGAGTCAGACAAGCAAAAAGGAACTCAGATGATGGCGTATCACTTATACAAACAGCTGAAGGTGGCCTTAGCGAGATATCAAGTATCATCATTCGTCTCAGAGAACTTGCAGTTCAGGCAGCATCAGATACGGTTGGTAACACAGAGAGAGCATTTTCAGACATGGAATTCCAGAATTTGCTTGAAGAAATTCAGCGGATTGCTAAAGGCTCGGAGTTCAATGGAAGAAAACTTCTTGATGGAACAGGGGGAATGGTTGAAGTCCAAGTTGGCATTCACAATGACCCGTTCTTGGATCGAATTAAGTACGATTCGATTACAACAGATGCAACCATCGAAAGTCTTGGACTTACTGGTGAGAGTGTCGCAAATAAAGAAGGAGCTCAGTTATCACTATCGAAACTTGATGCAGCTTTGTTACGGATTAACGGAACTCGTGCAAACCTCGGGGCTTTACAGAACCGATTGCAATCAGCAAGTAATACTCTTGCGATCACAGACGAGAACTTTAGTGCGGCGAACTCAAGAATTCGAGATGTGGATGTAGCGGCCGAAACTGCAGACCTGACTAAGAATAATATCTTAAATCAGGCAGGTATATCGGTTCTTTCACAGGCAAATCAGGCTCCATCAACGGCCTTAAAGTTGATCGGTTAATTAACACCCACTAGCCTTGCTCCGAATGGAGCAAGGTTTTTTCATTTTTTATTTTTGTTAAGTTGCTATAATAAATTATGAAAAAAACCATCATGATTTTTGGAATCTCATCTTTTGTTGGTTCCAATCTTGCTGATCAATTAAAAGACGAATATAGAATAATCGGAACTTATCATAAGACTCCAGTATCAATTCCTGGAATAAATTGTTTGCCATGTGATGTTCTCAAAAAAGATTATGTCTCTAGATTAATTGCAATATTTAAACCACATTATACAATCTACGCAGTTGGACTAAGTTCATTAAACGATTGTGTATTCAATCCCAAAAAAGCAGATGCTCTTAATTCTGCCGGAGCTGCTAATTGCTCAGGTGCAAGCGAGAGATATGGATCGAAATTTATCTATATTTCTTCTGGATTTGTTTTAGGAGGAGATGATGTTCTTTATTCAGAAAGTGATACTCCATTTCCAACAACTATTTATGGAGGATCTCTCCAGTCGGCAGAGTTTTATATTCAAAGATCTTGTCTTAATTATTTAATTTTTAGATGTGCTCCCATCTTTGGAAGAAGTTTTAATCCATATAGACCTAGTTGGTTTGAATATCTTCAAACTAATTTAGTTCAAAAGAGTTCATTTTTGGTTGATGATTTTGTCACGACGGGTTTTTTAGATGTCTACACACTTGGTGAGGTAATTAAAAAAACCTTAAAAGCAATTTCAGGAAATAGACTACTTCACATCTCTTCAAAAGATTATATGACTCGTTATCAATTTGCGAAATTATACTCAAAAATATTCAAACAGGATTCTGATTTACTTCAAGCATCTTCTGGAAATTTCCCAGCAGATAATACCAAGAGATCTGTTGAAAAGTCTCTCAGCAATAACCATTATTTCAAAATGGATACAACTAATATTGAGAATTTAATAGATTTTAAAATGCCAACAGTAGAAGAAATGGTTAATAAAACTTTTGGAAAATTATCTTGAAGAATTTTTAATGAATTCTGTGAGATAGTATTTTACAAGAGCTTCAACTTCAATGAGTTCCCCTTGAAATCTCCAGGTAATATTATTAAATGGCCCAACGTGAGCTTTAATTTCATGAATAGCATGAATAGATTGAGATTCGTTGGCCAAGCGTGGAGCAAATAATCCGCCATTCGTTGATAAGAATCCAATACTGACAACATCAGGAGCTCGCCTCGCGATAATCAGTTTTAGTGAATTTCGGAAAAGAATGAAGTCATTAACCGTATTTGAGATTCTAAAAACTTTGATACTTCTTTGAGCTCCGCCTGAACCTCTATACTGATTAAAAAGGGAAACATAAAATTCAAATCGGTCTTTAAGTTTGTTTACAAAATTTAAAGATGATTCTTCTAGGAGTTGTTGAGTGTTAAGGTGTTCATTAAATCGAATGATTCCCGACTCCTCCATATTCACTTCTTCAAGTGCTAGAGATTCGATCCAGGAAACATTTTGATAATCATTGACGTTGATGTAGTCCATAAGAATATTCTTTGTCCTATGGGCTATCTCGTCAAGATAAAAAGACCTGGAGAAGCTTTATACGGTTTCGCGCCCCTATTAGATAGGTGGGCGCAATTAGTAATCACTTTAGGCTTCTCACATTCTAACTCAATACTGAGATAGGCAAGCATGCACACCGTGATCAGGGACCGCTCCCGAAAATATAATCGTAGGGGCGAAACTTATTTGCCTCTACCAGGTCCTTTTTTATCTTACACTATTTTTTGGCCAGTTGGCATGGGCAAACTTAGCTGCTTTGAGGATATTTCTTGAGAAATCAGGTGGTTATGAGTGACTTGTCCACCGCTTTTGCGCTTCGCGCATAATGTGATATAATTAAAGTAATTTTATGTCTAGGACGATAATTCTTCTGGATCCTGAAAGGAGGGAGCATGAAGAGTAAATTGATTGCCTATATTAAAGACGAGAAAGGACAAACATCTACAGAGTATATTTTACTCGTAGCAGTTGTTGCCACAATCGTTTTTAAATTTAAGGGAGCTATTACCTCTAAATTATTTGGTGATGATGGTAACGGAGGTATTTTAAACAAAGTTCTTAATGAAGATAATTTTGAGGGTTTTGGTGCTCAATAATTATAGTTATTGATCAAACCTTCAAGATTCTTTTTTCATTAATTTATAGGGCTTTTTCTAAGCCCAATTGCAGTTTATAATAAACTCAATGATTAAAAATTTAGGTCAAGCAACTGTCGAATACATTTTTATTTTATTTGTGGCCATTTCTTTGGGGACAGCTGTTGTAAACAAATTTTCTACATTTTTTAAGGATCAAATGGGACGAGTTGGGCATGTTCTCTCCACCCATTTAATTATAGGATCGTGTCCTCAGAATTGTTTTTATGGAGCTTACTTAAATGGCCATAGATCACAGTAGATGAAAATCTTTATTTATGTTTTTATTCTGCTACAGCTTTTAATTGTCTCGTTTATAGATTTTAAACATAAGATAATTTCTAATTGGTGGCACGTTTTTAACCTTTGTGCTTTTGTTCTATTTGTTAGCATTGGTCTTTTAGAGTTTGATTGGAGAATTTCATATTTCTCAATTGGATTTATCATTTTTGGCTTTATTCTTTTCAACTTTAAATTCATGGGGGCAGGAGACAGTAAATATTTGGCATTCTTATTTTTATTAATTCCATACCAATTTCATTGGTTGTTCTTTGACTATTTACTTGTTTCCACCATCGCTGTGGGTTCAATTTTGTTACTGATAAGGATAATAAAAAATTTTTCTAAGATATACGCCTTTTTTTTGAGTCGATTTTGGACAGCACTAAGAGATATAATTAAATCAGAGTTTTCATACGCACCAGTTATTCTTCTTGCATGGGTATTGTTAGGTATAAAATTATGGTTAAACTAAATCATAAAGGACAAACGATGGTGGAATATATTTTACTTCTCGCCGTTTCGGTGTCTCTTGTGATTACTTTTTTAAATAGTGACTTCGTAAAAAGAATGTTTGGTACAGAAGGAAAAATTGGTCAATTTGTAAAATCAGAAGCCGAATTTGCCTACAGACATGCTTTTTTAAGAAACAGAGGTGAAGATATTCCCAGAGAGAATACAAATGGAACTGCACATCCTTCTTATTATCAAGAAAATGGAGAAACACGCTTCTTTGGAGCGAAATTACCTTATCCATAATTATTAACTATGAATAAATGTTTAAATCAATCAGGACAATCGACAATTGAGTTTATAGTCACTTTTGTTTTCGGAGTGAGTATTGTCTTTATGGTATTTAATTCAGCACTAAACTATTCGACCGGATATTTGGTCCATTATGCTACTTTTATGGCGAGCAGAGCTTATCTTGTTTCCGATAGTGGAACAGGAACAATTCAAAGTCCTGAAGTTTCTATGAGTACAGGAGAAGAAGACGCTATTGAGGCGTATAATAATTATCGCTTGGACATCTTCCAAATTGGAACAGATAAATTTGCCGTTAATAAATTGGAAGGCGCAGGTATGGCGACTCAGGAGTATATGACGGTTGGAACAAGAACAATTTTCGACCTAAGTATTGATGCCATTGGGAAAGTGTTAGGACAAACTAAATTAGAGCTAGTTTCTGAATCATTCTTAGGACATGAGCCAACTCGCGCTCAATGTGCAAACAGAACTTGCGTTGGAATCACAAATTCACCGAATTGTACTAATGATATGGACATTACACTTTATGATAATGGCTGTTAAAAAAAATCAACAAAAGGGCCAAGCTCTCGTTGAATTGATTATTTTTCTTCCTTTAATGTTTTCTCTTTATGGGATTATAAGTGGCTTCGCCAATGCTATTAATGGGTCTATAAATCAACAGAAAATTACCAGAGGATATTTTTATTTCAGAATTCAAAATAACTCTATGGTGCCAAAAACGAGACCAGATATCGCACTAAGTTGGTCAAAATTTGGGATGCATTTTATTGGTTGGGCAGATTTTCTTCAGGGTGATGATCCTGTTCATCCCTGCTATGAGATAACAATTCCTTTAAATGCGGATTCCACTGATGCTTGCGATCAACCATATACAAATACAAGTACACAATTTATAAGAGTCGGTACTGTTTATGGTGTGTGCGGAGCTACTTTTGGAAAAACAAATAATGCAGGCCTATTTCTCATACCAGATTTTCCTGGTTCAACATTTGATCAAGTACTTGATGTTTCAAGTTGTACAATATCTCAGTAGGAAAAAATTGATTTCCCCGCAAAATAAAAAAATCTGTTAACATTTAAGTATTTAAATCTAATTCAAAGTTTAGGATGAACTATGGATAGTCGAGCATTTACTACGAGTTTGATGTTAGCTGGTGTGGCCGTTTTTATGATTTGGTCTTATATCAACTCAAGAGAAACTGAGTTGGTAAGCGAATATGGCAGTATGACTCCAGTCGTGGTTGCTAAGGAAGATATAAAAGAATTAGAAATTATTGATGATAGAAAAGTTACTTTGAAAAATATCCCTGCTAAGTATCAAATGCCAGGTCACTTTAAAAGAGTGGAAGATCTTTTTAATACTATCGCTACAGTGCCAATTAAAAAAGATGAACAAATCACAAGTCCACGAGTGACTTTCCCTGGAGCTCAGTCAGGTCTTTCAAGACAAATTTCAATTGGTAAAAGAGCAATGTCAATTCAAGTCAATGAAAACCAAGCAGTAAGTAGATTATTAAAGCCTGGGGACCGAGTAGATATATTGACTATGGTGGATTATGCCGCAGGTAAAAAAGAAAGATTGAAAGTTAAAACAGTTCTTCAAGATGTGCTCATACTATCGACAGGCCTATACGTAACAAATTCAGTTCCCGTAATAAATGTGAAGACAGAAAACACATTGAGACAAATGAAATTAAATTCTTATACAAATTACGGAACGATCACATTAGAGTTAACTCCTTTTGAAGTTCAAAAGATGGTATTCCTAATTTCATCTGGTAATCAAATTTATCTTTCACTTAGAAATAATGATGATAAGCAAATTGAAAGAATTAGTGCAACGAGACTCTTTGATGTACTAGCAGAGGATGCAGCTGAAGCAAAAACTTATTTTGCTGAACAAGCAGCAGCCTTAAGTGGACAAAATAAAAAAGGTCCGGCGGGTGGGCGTTAATTTTTTAATAATTTTTATACTTTTCTCAACACTAGGATGGACTCAAGCTCCTCCTCAGCCAGCAGCGCCTGGAGCTCCTGGTGCAGTTGTAGAAAAAGATTTGGAAGTAGCAATAGGAATTGATGTCATAGAGAAAGTGGATTTTGATTTTAATCCAAAAGTAGTTATTGGTAATGAACAATTAGTTAAATTGATTCTAATTCCTCAAAAGAGAGAGATAATTTTTAAAGGCCAAAAACCGGGTAAAACAAGTGTAAATATAAGAGACAGTGTCGATAACGAAATAAGACTTAGATATAACGTCATTACAACCGCCTCTGGAAAATCAAATATAGTCTCAGAATTAAAAGAACTGATTGGAGATGTTGAAGGTCTGAATATTGGAATTAAGGGAGGCAAAGTTGTTGTCGATGGGGAAATTGTTGTGCCAGATGATATTGGACGAGTTTCAAAGGTCTTGGCCAGTTACTCAGAGGTATTAACTTTAATTGAATTGTCTCCTCAAACTCAAAGAGTTATCGCAAGAAAAATGAGTGATGAGCTTGCTAAAAATAATTTAAAAGATGTCACGGTTAGGGTTGTGAATAAAACATTTTGGCTTGAGGGGGTAGTGAGCAGTAAGGATAAAAAAGAACTTGCTGTAGTTATTGCAAAAGCCTACTTGCCGCCAAGGATTTCATCATTATCGAAAGAGTCTGGTAAACTTGAAAAACCCAAAGATGAAACAGATATCATTGATTTTATCGCAGTTAACGAAAAAAAAGATCCTCAGCCTGCACCTAAAATGGTGAAAATCTCTTCACAGTTTGTTGAGTTATCTAAGAGCTATAATAAAATCTTTGCTTTTAAGTGGGCGCCTTTGATGGGTGAAGATGCTTCTCAAATTTCATTTGGGCAAACAGCTGATGGTAATATCACTTCTACCTCTTCTGGAACACTCAGTGCTACGATTAGTAATTTGTTTCCAAAACTAAATTCAGCCAAAACCGCAGGGTATGCGAGAGTTATTCAATCAGGGATGGTCATCACCAGGGATACACAAGCAGCTTCAATAAGTAAAAATACAACAATTCCTTTTGCTATTGGCACAGGTGAATTTACTAAAGCAGATAAGGCAAATGTTGGATTAAACATGGATGTGACACCTAAGATACTTGAACAAGAAAAAATTGAGTTGGGTGTTAAGATGGGAATTAATTTAACGGTAGGAGCAGGGGCTACACCCATCGTGACAAGTAATAATATATCAACAAACGTAGTTATTAAATCCAAAGAGTCAGCAGCTATTGGTGGAGTTGTTCAAAATCAATCGAACACAGAGTACGATAACGATCCTGCTTCTTCTGCAGGGGCGAGTGGCCAGGCTCCTGCCAATCCTTTGTTTCGATTATTTCGATCAAAAAGTTATGTAACAAATAAAAGTCAGTATGTCGTTTTTATCACTCCAGAAATAATAGAATCTGCTTCAGTTGGAACAGAAGAGATTCGAAAAAAGTTCAGGAGAAGAGAATAAAATGGCCGGGCATATAATTACAATTATTGGTGGAAAAGGTGGCGTGGGTAAATCCCAGGTTGCGGCGAATATTGCATTTGCTTATGCTGCTGAACTTAGAGCAAAGACGTTGTTATTAGATTTTGATCAAAAGGCATGTGGCGATCAAAATATTATCACGGGTCTAAAATCAAAAAAAAATGTAAAAGAATTAGCTGAATTCACTGGAGCAATAGATCCAAGGTCTATTCAGTTATTTACGGCCGATCATAAAAATGGAATCTCTTTTATTGGAATGCCAACAGAGCCTATCGCTGCAAATCAAATTTCTGAAGAAGGATTAGGTAAAACTCTCAAAGCTATTGTGAATATTTTCCCTGTGATAATTATTGATGGAGGAAGTGAACTATCTCCTCTGACTTTGAAAGCATTGGAGTTTTCAACTCTTATTTTTTTAGTCGCAACTCCCGATGTTTTGGCTGTCAATCAATGTAAAAGAATGTACACGGATTTGTGTACAATGCTTTTCCCAAAAGACATGATTCAAATTTTGGTTAATCAAAACGTCAATGGTCATCCGGTAAGCCCAGATGTAATTGGGAAACAAATTGGTAAACCAGTTTTTCATGCCATTCCTAGAGATGATGCAAATTGTATTGCAGCTTTGAGTAGATCTACTCCAGTGATTGTTGGATCAAAAAATGCACCATTTGCCATGGGAGTGGTGGATTGTGTAAGAAAATTAATTCAAAAAAATGTTCTTAAAACGCTAGAAAAATTAGCAAAGCCAGAAAATGCATCAGCTTCTTCAGGAACAACTCCTGGAGCAGGAGGGGCCGGAGGAGCTCCTGATGATAAAAAAGCAAAAGATCAATGGACAGAACTCAAAAGTAGAATTCATAAGGCACTTGTTGAGGAGATGGATCTAAAAAAACAAGATGACAATGATCCTAAAGCAAAAATAATTTTAAGAGAACAAACAAAAAAAATGGTGGTTGAATTACTAGGTAAGGAGGACACGAAAGGAATTCTCAATACAAGAGATGACATGAATAAAATTGTGAAAGAGATTCTAGATGAAGCCCTAGGACTTGGACCACTTGAAGATATGCTTGCTGATAAATCTATTTCTGAGATTATGGTCGTTGGACCAAAAAAAATATTTTATGAGCAAGGTGGAAAAGTAAAGAAATCAGATGTTATTTTCACAAATGATCGTCAGGTCATGAATGTTATAGAAAGAATAGTTGCACCCATTGGAAGAAGAATTGACGAAAAAACTCCTTATGTAGATGCGAGATTACCCGATGGATCCAGAGTGCATGCAATTATTCCTCCGTGTGCTATTGATGGTTGCTGTATAACGATTCGAAAATTTCCAGATAAAAGATTAACTTATAAAGATCTTGTAAAATTTGGAGCAATGACTGAGGAAATGGCAGACTTTTTGCGTATTTCTGTTGAAGCTCATAGAAACATTGTCGTTTCTGGAGGTACTGGTTCTGGTAAAACAACCCTCATAAATATGCTTGGTGGATTTATTCAATCAAATGAGAGGATTATTACTTGCGAAGATTCTGCAGAGTTAAACTTTCCACAAGATCATGTTGTGAGACTTGAAACTCGCCCACCATCTCTTGAAGGAGATGGAGAAATAGATATCAGATGTCTAGTTAAACAAACATTAAGAATGAGACCTGATCGAATTGTTGTTGGTGAGTGTCGAGGGGGAGAAACCTTGGATATGCTTCAGGCGATGAACACGGGCCACGATGGATCAATGACAACAGTCCATTCAAATACACCTAGAGATGCAGTCAGTAGACTAGAGACCCTTGTTCAATATGCAGGAGCAGGCCTACCTCAAAAAGCGATTAAAGAAATGATCGCCTCAGCAGTTCATATGATTATTCAGCAATCTCGTCTTGATGATGGTTCAAGAAAGTGTCTTTATGTGACTGAAATAGGCGGGATACAAGGGGAAGTCGTTACTTTACAGGATATTTTTACTTACAAGCAGGAAGGTATGAGTAAAGAGGGTAAAATCATAGGGAAATTTATGGCCTCTGGATTTATTCCTAAGTTTATCGAAAAATTAGAACAGAAAGGATATAAAGTTCCAAGAGGACTTTTTACTAATAAGTAATATGAATTTTAAGAAATGGTTCATCTTATTAAATGTCTTTATTTCAACTTTTGCCTTCGGTGCAGGTAATAAAAAAGAAGTTGATTTCTGGGTAGATATTCTAGGTATTAAAGGAATTCTTATTGTTCTTGGAATTCTTATCTTTGTTTTCGTCTATAAAAATTCAATAAGAATCTTTCAATGGATTGATGATCAGACTTACGGAACAAGAGATTATATTTTAAAAAAATTTGAAATAATGTTTATTGAAGTCGATCCCAGAAAAATAACTTGGGCTCTACTTGGAATGTCATTCGGAGCAGGAATTCTTGTTTTTAGTTTGTTAGCATTTCTTGGGAAGCTACCTTTGGCTTTTCTCTTGTCAATTACAACCACAATTGTTGGTTGGAAACTTCCAAGACCACTCGTTGATTATTTTGAGAATAAAAGAAAAAAAGCATATATGCTTCAAATGGTAGATGCTTTGAATCTGATGGCAAATGGTATTAGGGCCGGTTTAACGATGCCTCAGTCAGTTGGAATGGTCGTTGATGAATTGCCTCCTCCTGTGAGTCAGGAGTTTAACTTAGTTCTTCAGCAGGCGAAGATTGGTGTTCCTCTTGATGAGGCTTTGGAAAATTTAAAGAAAAGAATTTATACAGAAGATAATGAAATGTTTGTCACTTCTGTAACCATTCTTCGAGAAACCGGTGGTAATCTTGCTGAAACTTTTGACACCATCGTTTCAGTGATAAGAGAGCGAGTTAGGCTACAATTGAAAATTGAGACTTATATTGCCTCAGGAAAAATTCAGGCCTATATCATCGGGGCCATGCCATTTGCCATGATAGTGATGTTTGGGAGTGGGGACCCTGATTATTTCCCCCTTTTATTTGGTACTATTTTAGGAATTATTGCATTGGTAATTATTTGTGGCATGGTTGGCCTAGGGCTATTTGTGATTATGAAAATTATAGATATTAAAGTTTAAACATTATACGACCGATAAAAGCATGACATAAGTTTTTTGGGAAAAGGTGGGAATTTATGAAATGGACAAGCAAATTATCAGCTGCTCTTCTTTTGGGTTTACTGAGTGGTTTATCTCAGGCTGGAGTAAATCTTAAAAACGGAAATTTTTATATTTCATATACTGATATTGTTGTCCCGGGTGGTGGAAAAAAATTAGAAATAACTAGAACTTATAATTCTAAATCTACTGAGGTTGGATGGTTTGGATTTGGGTGGGGAAGTGAATTCGAAACTCGGCTCGAAGTATCTGCTGACGGAGGCGCTGTTATTCATGAACATGGCTCTGGGTCTCGAACAAGATTCACGCCTAAAGTTTCGATTGATGGAACGGCAACAGCTACTAAAATAGTAAATGAGATGAAGAAAAAGACGGCGCTTAGTGAAAACGCTGCTAAAGATTTAGTTGTTAAGTTGGCCAATGATGCTGAGTTAAGACATACGTATGCTGTTAATTTTGGAATACAAACAACAATTGCTCCAGGATCAACTCTTTATTCAAGTGATAGAGGTTCTCAGGAACTTCTGGTTACAAAAGATGGTTTTAAGAGAATTTTTTCTGATGGCAAATCAGATTATTTCAATACAAAGGGACAATTAGTTAAGATTACTGATAAGTCTGGTTATGAAGTAAATTTTATGTACAAAGATGGTAATCTAGCTTCTATCAAAGACTCTCAGGCAAAACAAATTTTCTTCTCTTGGTTTCCGGGAGGACTTGTGAAAGAAATTTGGTCTGCAGGTGATAAAAAAGCCTCATTTAAATATCAAGAAGAAGATTTAGTTTTTTCAAAAGATGTAGGGGAAAACACTTATGAGTACTCATATGATAAAAATCATAATTTAAATGAAATTAAGTACTCAGATAAAACAAAGATGAAAGTTGCTTATGATCCCAAAACACTTTTTGTCTCTGAAGTAACGGAAAGAACAGGTGAGACGATTGGATATAAGTATGGAGCAGATTCAAAAAAACCTGATGATCATTATTGGACAATGGTGACAAAACCAGGATTTGATGGAACTCCAATTTCAAACAAGTATGAGTATGAAATTAAAACTAAAGCAGATGGTGCAAGATATACGTATAGAATTTTAACTGAAATTAATGGGATAAAAACGGAAACGATATATGGCGAGAATTCGCTACCTTTAAAAATTGCTCGAGGTTCTCAAATTACAAATTTTGAATATAACAATCAAGGCTTGTTAGTGAAAAAATCATCATCTAAAGGTGATTTCGTAAATATTGAATACGATGAAAAAATAAATAAAATTTCCAAAGTAGTAAATAATGACGGCACAACAAGTTTTGAATATGACCCAAAAGGAAATTTGGTTAAGGCCTCAAATGATAAAGGTAAGATTGTTTTTCTAATCTATGATAGCAAAGGTAAAATTTCTAAAATGGTTGATCAAGAATCAGCAACTCAAAAAAGAGTACTAGGATTTAAGTATAATGCTCTTGGAAAACCAGTCGAAATCGAAATGGAAAAAATTGGTAAGATAAATGTTTCTTATGATAACTATGGTGAAATTAAAAAGGTTGATTCAAGCGCTGGTCATAAGATGGCCTTACAAGTCACGCAAGCTTTTCAGAACCTATTAACGATTGTAAAACCCGCTGGTGTAAACCTTAATCTTTAGGAGATTATTATGAGATTTATACTTTTAATTGTTTTATCGATTTTCTCCTACGTAACGATGGCAGCGAATGATCCAAAAACTGGTCAAATGGATAGAAAAGAATGTGAATGCGAAACATGCTTGGCCAAGGGGAATTGTGTATTTAGAGATGATCAGGGCAGAATGGTGACAGAAAAGGTTGTATCTCCAGGTAAGAAATCAAAGACAAATGCTCCTTCTGGTGCAACTGGTATTTAATTTGATTGAATAAAATTTTAATAAAAGAAAACCCTCTTAAATTAGAGGGTTTTTTTATGCCTAAATTTTTGTCATGTGTATTATTTAATCAAAAATCAAATAATATTCAAATTCGTATTTTCAATAGCTTACACATTCCCAGCGTATGAAGTCTTGGCATCTCTATTGCTTAAAGTATTAGTACAAAGAAAACTTATCTTTTCTAGGGGGAATAGATGAACAAATTTTTTACATTTTTAATCTTAGTATCTGTAATTTCATTTAATGTTGTTAATGCAGCAGAAACAACTACGGATTGTCCAATGATGAGAGAAATGAATGAAAGAAGCAATCCCAAAGCCAATTTAGATGCCCAAAAGGGTAAATCTAGTAAGTCTAAGTCTGGAGCAATATCTCTCTAAAAGAACTACTGACAAAATGGGCCCATGAGATTGGGCCCATTTTTATTCATTCAAAAGTTTATTCAACTGATTCTTGTCTTTAATTGGAATGTCTTCAAGGGGTGGACTGTTTTTAATCGGTGCAGATAAACTTGCTTTGACCGAATCTTTCATCTTCGGAATAGAATTCTTGAATATATCAACAGATATTTTTTTTGTCGAAGAAGCGCCTTTGACCAAATAACTTTCGATCAGAATTTGTGTGGGAATAGTGAAGCCAGAAATTTGAGCATAAATATGTTGAAATATCGTTCTCTCGTTTACGACTGTTGAGAGTGTGAGAATTAAAAAAAGTGAAAAGAAAATATATTTTAAAGTTTTTTTGATCATAGCATTTAATTTATAAGTTCAAGTCCATACTCTGCACAGACAGAAAAAATATTGTTATCAAGTTCTAATTCATATTTATGTAAGGATCTTTTGTTTCTGCTATTAATTGTAATTGGGTTAAAGTTTATTTTAGGAGTAGAAATATTAATTCTTAATTCATTTAGCTCTTCATCTACGCTCATTTGTTTGCCAATAAGTATATTCATTGATTCTACAAAAAGAGGAAACAGAAAGTTTCTGTCTTGCATGCTAAGTTCAATATCGTCAAGACACAAATAACAGGTGATAAGTCCTTTAACGTCTCCAGATATTTCAAATTGAACTCGTAAGTTTTGGGTCGATTCAATTGGATTTAAATCATGTCGATAAATAATTCTTACGTTAGATAAAATTTTTAGTTCTTCTATTCTTGAAATTTCAATTTGCTTAGAAACATCCATGTTTCATCCTTAAGTTAGTTTTTACTCATTTGTTCCTGGATCTTTGCCAAAGAATCGATGAGCTGATCTTTTTCAATAGGTTTTGGTATAAAGTCGACAGCTCCCGCTCCAACTGCGTCTAAGACAATGTGTTCTTGAGAAAGCGAAGATACAACAATGACAGCAACATCATCAAAGTTTTGATTAATTTTTTCTGTGAGTTCGATTCCACTTACTTCAGGCATTACAATGTCAGTGATGACTACATTTGCATTTTTGATTTTAATTAATTTAAGTGCGCTAGTCGCTTCGCTTGCTTCTGCCACTACGGTGTGACCAGCTTCAGTTACCATCCGACTGATTAAATTTCTAGAAAAGTCAGAGTCGTCGACAACAAGAACCTTGAGTTGTGGTAGTGAGGCTTTTTCATTCATGTGAAATAGAATACCAAATATTGAAAATAAGAAAAGAAATTAGCCCTTATTTAAAGGGCTAATTTCTTTAAGCAGCGACATCGTCTGATTTTTTTCTATTAAAATTAGATTCAGTATCAGGTCTTCTTTTGGATTGATCCAAATTAAGCTGACCTTTCCAGTCAATCAAGGCAATGTTTAAAACTTCCTGAATGTTTTTGACAGGAATAAAATTTAATTTTTTTCTGTAATTCATAGGAATCTCTAAAAGATCCTTTTGATTTTTCCAAGGTATGATGATCGTTTCGATCCCTGCTCTCATTGCCGCAAGAACTTTTTCTTTAATTCCACCCACAGGTAATACTTTTCCTGTCAGTGTAACCTCACCGGTCATTGCGATATCTTTACTGATAAAAGTTCCAGTCACTAAAGAGACAATCACAGTTGCAAGAGTGATACCTGCAGATGGACCATCCTTAGGTATAGCGCCTGCCGGAAGATGGATGTGGATTTCATTTTCTTCAAAGAATTTTTCATCTACACCTAATTCTTTAGCATGGCTTCGGACAAACCCGAGAGCGGCTTGGGCCGATTCTTTCATGACTTCTCCGAGTTGCCCTGTCAGAGTAATTCCTCTGCCTTTCATTCTAGTGGCTTCAATGTGTAGTATTTCACCACCAACTGCTGTCCATGCTAGTCCAGTTGCAACGCCGATTTCATCGTATTCGTTACAATCTTCTTTAGAATATAATGGAGGCCCTAAAAGTTCTTCAACAGTGTTTGAGAAGATATGAGTTTTACTATGTTCTCCAGAGGCTATTTTTTTAGCTACTTTTCTGCAGAGCGCGCCGACTTGGCGTTCTAAGTTTCTTAGACCTGCTTCCCTCGTGTAACCAGATATAACTGATTGAACACCTTCGTCTGTAAATTCGATGTGTTCATTTGTAATTCCGTGTTCATCCATTTGTTTAGGAATAAGATATTTTTTAGAAATTTGAATTTTTTCTTCCTGGCTATATCCAGGTAAATTAATAATCTCCATTCTATCTCGAAGAGGTCCAGGAATCTGTTCAATGACGTTAGCTGTGGCTATAAACATAATTTTTGATAAATCATAATTTATGTTCAAGTAGTTGTCTCTGAACGAACAATTTTGTTCAGGATCTAGCACCTCTAGCATCGCAGAAGCCGGATCACCTTTAAAATCGGATCCAAGTTTATCTATTTCATCTAAGAGAATGATTGGATTAATGGTCCGACATTGTTTCATCGCCTGAATGAATCTTCCAGGCATCGCTCCAACATAAGTTCTTCGATGACCCCGAATCTCAGACTCATCTTTAAGTCCTCCCAGTGAGATCCTCACGAATTCTCTGCCCGTTGCTTTTGCAATAGACTTTCCGAGTGAAGTTTTTCCAACTCCTGGAGGACCAGAAAAGCAGAGAATTGGGCCTTTTGCGGTTTTACCTTTTAAAGATCTAACAGCTAAATACTCCAAGATTCTTTCTTTAACTTTTTCTAAATCAAAATGATCTTCGTCTAAAACATTTTTAGCATAATTTAGATCAGATACTTCCTCTTTTTCTTCAGTCCAAGGAATATCAATGATCCAGTCTAAGTAGCCTCTTAAAATGCTTGCCTCTGAGCTATCCGGATGCATTCTCTCTAAGCGGCTTAATTGTTTTAAAGCTTCTTTTTCGGCTTCTGCGGAAAGTTTTTTTGCTAGAATTTTTTCTTTTAATTCTGAAAACTCATCTGTTCTTTCAGTGTTTTGTTCGTCCCCAATTTCATTTTTTATATTTTTTAAGTGATCTTTAATAAAAGATTCTTTCATGTTCTTTTGAAGATTATCTTTTAGATTAGATTTTAATTTTACTTGCTGGATGAGTACTTCGATTTCGTTTAAGAGAATTTGGTTTATTTTATCTAATCTTTCTAATGGATCTATCATCTCTAATATTTTTTGAGCCTCAGAAACTCTTAGATTTAAATTTGATGAGATCAGATCAGAAAGTCTGCCGGGATCTTGAATGTCTTCAAGTACCATTAAAATATCTGGAGAAAGTGTTTTGCCTAGAGAAATAACTTTTTCTAAGTTTTCCTTCACGCTTCTAATGAGTGCTTCTGTTGCAGGGCTATTTTCTGAATTTTGTATTGTTTCAATTTTATCAATTTTTACTTTGTAAAATGAATCACTAGCTGAGAACTCTGTAATTCTTGCCTTCGATAAACCTTGAATGAGAATTTTGATGCGTCCATCAGGTAACTTCCTCATTCTCATTATCATCGCGACTGTACCAACCTCGTAAATTTCTGAGGGACTTGGATTTTCAACAGTAATATCTTTTTGAGAAGATAGCATGATAAGTCTACCGGTACTGTTCAGAGATTCTTCAACGGCCTTAATAGAAGCCTCTCTTCCTACAAAAAGCGGTAAAATCATGAATGGATAAACAACAAGATCTCGAACTGGTAAGAGGGGCAAATTATCTTTGAACTCAACAGCTTCTCCCTCATAGTTAATGACCATACTCATACTCCTCTGGCGAAATTCGCAATTTGGATGTCTTACAAATTTAGCATCGGGATTTTTATCTAATGGCCTTAAGAAATTTTTTATAAAAATACCTATATTTTTAAGTCTTTAGTTGATAATTTTAGAAAATAAATACAAGTTTTTAAGCATTTAGAATACTGGATCAAAAGGCATTTTTATGAGTAATTCAATCGGAGTTATAATTTTAGCAGCAGGAAAGGGAACAAGAATGAAATTTGATTCTCCTAAAGCTTTAATGCCTGCTCTTGGTAAACCACTTTTGGATTATGTTTTAATGGCCGTGAATGATTTTTCAAATCACTCACAGCTCAATACACAAATTGCTTTAGTGATTGGACATCAAAAAGAATTATTAGAAGATTGGCACGTAAAAAGTGAATTTAAAAATTCAATAAAGCTTGCCTATCAGGTCGAACAAAAAGGAACTGCAGACGCAGTCAAAGCTGCAGTTAAAGATTGTCCAGAGCTTTGGAGTAATGATTACACTCTAATCACATGTGCAGACACTCCTTTGATTTCTAGTAGTGAATTCGAAAAATTATTTTCTGAACTAAAAAACGACTCAGAGTTACTAGGAGTAGCTGCTACTTTTGAAGCAAAAGATCCAATGGGCTATGGGAGAATTATAAGAAGTGATTGTGGATTTCGAATTGTGGAAGAAAAAGATGCAGATGA
>JACCDO011412346.1_pt1 | contig 33177 bp, 52 predicted proteins | sample 7446101 | NCBI WGS metagenome assembly JACCDO01 (sample SAMN15323440, study PRJNA562643) | freshwater metagenome | isolation source: river surface water | place: USA:Blue River Watershed | collected 2017-08-16 | reverse complement strand
GTTCCTTTCTCTGCACCTCGTACATTGATAAGGTTAAAATCAAAAAATGTATACATAATTAAAATTTATTTCTAAAACGTGCAAGTTCATCTATACTATCATTCTGTAAAATAGTTTCATTTTTAACCTCATCATTCCAACATTCACCATTTAACCAAGTCAAAGGATTTTTTCTAAATGTTACATCTGGTTTTGATTTAATGTAAATAGGTAATACTTCTTTTATTTTTGTTTTTTGTTCATTTGTTAATCTATTAAATTTTTGTTCACATTTTTTACGGTCTGTTTTTTTATCGTATAAATCCCAAAATTCATCAAAAGAATATATATTGTTTATTTGTTCTATTGTTATATTGTTATAAGGTTTATCTATACATACAATGCTTTCTACTTGCTTTTGACTATGCTTTTGCATTGCTTTGTCTAATGCTTTTGCACTTGCTTTTGTATTTTTTGCAATAGCAATTACGTTGCTCGAATATTGATTTTTTGATTTTTGTATTAAAGTAATAAAACCCCACTCAATTAAATCATTTAATGTATTTGAATAAGTTCGATAATTTTTTATTCCAATAGCATCTTTTGTCATTTCCATAGGCAAACCAAATTTTTCTTTCCATCCTAAACGATTACAATGTTCAATTATAAAAAAATACATTGCAGTATGATTAGGTGAAATCTTCTCTGGATTTTCAAAACACCAATCAAACCAATTGCGAGATAATTCATAACTATTCATGCTACTTCATTTCTTTATGTAAAAAATGTAAAGCTCCGATTAAATGGTAAACTTCTTTTTTAGATAATTCAATCGTAAATGAACTCTCGTTCACTGTACATGTAGTTTTAATTAAAACAACTTCACAATTTTCATACATTTCATTGTCTTTTTGAACTTCCATGTTTACAGGGTTTCCTGCATAATCTTCAAATTTGTAAATCATAAATTAAATATATTATATAACGAAAAAACCCCTTTAACTTTCACGGCTCTCACCTCGCTACTCATCAAAAGGGTAAATTCAATTTCTTTAAGTTCTATAGTGTGAGAGCGAACTGATACACAAATATAATAATTATTGTTTAATTATAAATATTTTTTTAGATAAGCTAATTGGATAAATATCCTTTTTAACTGAATTATTTTCTAAAGTTAAAGTAACCTTACAAACGTTTCTTTTATGCTTTTTAATGTGCTTTAAAATACGTCCTGTGTTGTTATTTCGTACATTTCCTAAGTTAGATATAGAATAATGTTCTATTAATGGTTTAAATTGCTCCATTTTGACTAATTAAAATGTATTTAACATATTTATTATCTTCTACTGGTAACGAGTTTATAACCATTCCACGTTTACGAAATCTATGTATAATAGAACTTAATCTTGTTACTTGATATTTCTCAAATGCTATCCATGAAGTAATAGATCCGTATCTATTTAAATGTTCTTCTATGTGTTTTGTTTTAGTTTCCATTGTTTTATTTTTATTTATTATTTAATCGTTAATATTCATCATCTTCATCATCTTGATTATCTATATAGTCATCGTCATCATCGTCATCTTCTTTTAGTTTTTGTATTTGTAACTTTATTCTATCAATAGCGAACATCGTACCCCTAAAAAATTCGGTGGTTTCATGTTCGGTAGCTATTCTATTATTTTCACTTTGCCATACGGTTAAAAAAGTGTCTAACATATCTAATTTACGTCCCATATTATTTATCATTTAATCGTTCGTACTCGTAATCCTCATCATAATCATCATCCTCATCATAATCCTCATCATCGTACTCATCAAGGTATTTGTCTAATTGTGATTCCCAGTATCTATCAAAAGAATCGTTTCCATAACATCCAGCCATATTTATTTTAATTAAATTCTACAAAATTTTACAGCATTATTATAAATTGCTTTTTCACTTTGGCTTAAATCTTCAAACGTGCAAGTAAATCCATTTAACATTTCTAATTCTGTTGCATACGCTTCGTTCTTGTAACCTAATCCAACTTTTGTTTTAAATTTTTCTTTTTCTAATCTAATCATTGCGTTTTTGTAACATTTAGGCTTATGATTAGCTCTACGTTTTAACTCATCAATTATAATTAAATCATGAGGATTACGTGTTAATTTATTTACTAATGCTATGGTTGAATAGCTTCGTATAGTATTTTTTTTAATTGATTCGATTAAAGCTTGATCCATTTTACTTTTGTTTTAATTTTAACTGGGTATCTATTTTCAGTTATGAACTTGTTAAAGTTTATGATTAAATCAGTGTTTTTAACTTCTTCTTTTTCAAGTGTCCATAAAGTTTTATAAGTTACACCTATTGTTTTAGCTATATCTTTTCGCAACATTCCTAATTGTAGCATTCTTTCAATTGCAATTATTTTCATGTCTCGATATTCCTGAATGTTTGGGATATCTTTTTGGAAGTATTTTTTTAAGTAACTCATATTGCAAATGGTTTATTTTCACAAGTACATTGATATTTTAAACACTCTAAAGGTGCATCATTATCATAAACAGTTTCCGTTATCTCTCCAGTATCATTACAATCCTGACATACATTGTATTCATTGAAGTTAGTAAACTGCGTTAAATCGCTTAAAAAACATATAAAACAATCATTTTCATCGTATAATTCTCCTTCATCTGAAAGTAATATACTTACTTGTTCGTTATCATGCTTAAAAATTACTTCATTCCATCCTAATGATCCTGAAAAAAATACATCTTCTTCTTGAAAATCATTTGTGTTTTTATTAAACACTCTTCTAAAAATTTCTTTTGCTTTCATAAATCTATATTTCTAAGTGCAAACATTAAACCATCAATTCTACCTATCATTTTAGCAGAATGTACAACAAATTTATCTTCTAATTTCATTCCAAATTCATTTATAAATTTGTCATTTTCTTCTTTCATTTCTTTAATTGATTTAGCTACATATAGCAAATCGTTAATTTGTGTTTTATTCATTTTTTTTGATATTTAGGCATGTAATACTTATAACCATAATCAATATAGTTACCTTTTTTGTCTCCAATAATTACTTTTTCTGAAGCTTTTATTCTTGTTTTAATGTATTTATGAATTCTCGATAATAACTCAATAAATAATAAACAACATCCTAAGAATAATGTCCATACGATAGGGTAAATAATAATGTTCATAATTTTATTTTTTAATTAATAAATGTTATTATATTAAATTCTACTATTTTTTTAACGTTGAGTATAATTAATAGTCATTTCTTCAGCTAATCTAAAATCATTTCTTTTAATAGCTCTTTTAATATTATTCATTACTTCGTGATATACTTCTAAAGTATCATTCATATCATTTACACATTTTGCAACAACATAAGATAATTGTCTTTCTTTTGTAGATTGCTCTTTGTTAAATCTTTTAGTACTTAAAATTTTCATGGCTTTTATTTTTTAATTATATGACAAATATATAAACATTACATTTAATAAACAAATGTAATACTATAAAAAATTAAAAAAGTACAAAGTTTTTTACAATGTACTTAATTATTAATATGTTATAAAATTAAATTTTTGGATAAATTATTCTTTTATTTCAAAATGCATCCAATCATAGTTTTTTTCAACTCCTAACGATACAAAACCATGTTTATAGAAAATATCTATCATTGGTTTGTATTCAGGTCTTGCAAAACGTGCTGTCTTAGAAGTTTCTTTTAAAAGATTCCTTGCTGGATCTAAATCTATTGCTACTCCCCATGAGTGACGAGACCAATCAGAACCTCCTCGCATTTTCCTGAAGTTAAAACAACCTCCGAAAAGGTCTATTCCTAATTCTACTATCTTAGCATATCCGTAATGCTTTAATAAGTCGTTAAACACCGCTATAAATTTATCTGCAACAAGTTTATGACAACTCATTCTAGATACTTTTGTGTTTAAGTCCCAAGCTAAACGCATAGGATATGGTAAATTAATAGTAACTAGATAATCTTCACCTGTTACATTTGGCTTACCATACTTCGATATTAGTTGCTTAGTTGTTATCATCTTTCACTACTTTTTGACCATTATAAACTGCAACAGCACCTAATTTAACGCTTAAAACTTCCAATCCTAACTTTAAAACTGGTCGGTTATCTACTATTCCTGATTCAGCAATAGTTAAAGATACAAGAGATAAAACAGATGCTGCTTGACCTATTATTTTGTTTTTTTTCGGTGTTTCTTTTCTAAATCTTTCAATTAATTTCATTATCCGTTGTATTTTGAGTAAGACAATTTTTGTTTATCTTCAAATGTTACCTTAACACTTGCATATTTTGAGTATTTTTTATAATCTAATGTAGGAGTGTCTTTTAATATAACTGGTACATCTAAAAGACTCCATGAGTGATTAAAATCATTGTAATCACTAATATACATTTCATTTTCTGAAAGTATATGTAAATCTATAATTAAAGTAGTATATTGTTCTTCTAGTGGATCAGTTTCTAAAGTGTAAACATTTAGATTTTCACGTATAACATTTTTACTAACTCTATCATTATATATAAGATTATCAATTGCTGTGTTAGGCTGCCTATCACCAAAGAAACCTTGTACACGCACACAATCAACTACATTACTATTTGTAAAATCTATTTTTTCTAAGTTATTATATTGATTAAAATTTGATTTTATTCTAATAGTTCCAAGTGCATTTTCAATTGTATAATTTTTAAGCTCAAATTCTCCGACAGTAGTAGTTGTTTCTTCACCTAATACATTTTCAATTAAAATTAAATCATAACATCCTATACCATCTGATTGTAGCACACTTTTCCAGTTAATTGTTGAATAATATGCTAATTCATCATTTACACATTGTGTTGTGTTAGGTTGATAAGAAGTATTTACATTATTCTTTTTTAATACAAATAAACAGCTATCTGTATTTTCAACTAACTTAGTAAATCTTGAAGTAATATCGTTTTTCCATGTGCTAACATCACTTATATGTGCTAATACTAGCATTCTATCACAACATTGATCTACTTCACCTAATTGTTCAGATGGAGTTTTTTTCCTTAATTGTGCTAAATTAAAATTTCTTTTAGTTCTATTAAATAGTAAGGGCATAGTTATAATGTTAAAATATTACCTATTTCGTTTGTTTGACGTTTAAATTCTTGATAATCAAAATCTTCTTTTATTGTGTCTTTCACAAAGTCTAAACCTATATAAGCTGTAAATTTACCATCTTTAAAAACTGGGCAAGCTACTAAACTTTTTATTCCTTGTTCATGTAATGAAATTCTAGTTGCATTTTCTTTAATATCATCAATGTTAGAATAACACATTTTATCTAACATTATTTCTTGTAAAAATCTAGGGAAAAGACTTGTAGGAAGATTTTGTAATTGCATCGCTTCGCTGCTTATACCCCTATTACATACTTCATAAGCTAAACTTTGGTGATTTTTGTGTGTACCGTCATAATACATGATACCATTGTGAAATCTGAATATATAGCCGCGATCAGCATTGTAACGTAACATCAAATCATTTAGTAATTGATGAATCAAAATACTGTTGTTTATATCGTGTTTTATTTCATCTTTATTAATTTTTTTTTCAACTACTTCTGTAATTAAAGATTTATAATAAAATAAAACAAAAGCAAATAATAAAATTATAATTACTAAAGTTTTTGTTTTTCTAAGTTGTTCAAGGATATTTTTTACTTCGTTCATGCTACAAATATAATAACCCTTCGTTTATTACTGGCTTAGCTATAGCTAAAATTTCTTCATCGGTTAAATTACTAATATAACAAACTTCAATTTTATCTGCATATTCTCCGATTGGAACTATTATAAAATAATTTCCATCTATATCTGCTCTTTTTAATTTTATTTCTACTTCTACCATAATTATAAAGAATAAACACCTAAAATTGTTAAATCAAATTGTCCTGTGTTAGTTACGGCAGTTCCCATTGTTCTACTAGCGAAAAAATTTAATCCTTGTGTAGATAATGGTAAATCTGTCGAAATAGTTCCTTGTGCTGAATTTCCTGTTTCTTTATTTACAACTTTATAATTAACAGTAGAACTATTTGGTGCGTTATATAGTTCAATAGAATAGAAATTAGTCATTCCAGCTCCTGCTGTTCTGTTTGACGGGAAGTTTGCTCCTAAGTCAATTTTTGTTGCTGTACCTAAACCGTCATTATGAAATATTTGTAAGTTTGCATCTGCTGAATCTGAACCAACTCCTATAATATTAAGTAATGAACTAACTAAAACAGTATCCGTATAACCTAAATCAGTTGTTTGACCAGCTAAACCGTAAAATTGTCTGCAACCTGAACCATAAGCCGTATCACTAATATAAAATTCACAAACATATTTAAAGCCGCCAGTTACATACCATAATAACGCAGAACCTCTTACTCCAGTATATCTACCAGTAGAAACAGTAGAAGCGTAAAAACCTTTTCTAACTTGTCGTGTAGCGTAATTAGTGGATGAAACTGAACGTGCAATACCCGCTGAACCAGTACTTAATGAAATAGTTACTCCACCTGAAGTAACCTCTGTTGTTGAGTTGTTAGAGTAATTTACACCTCTAAATGTTTCTTTACCTGATAATTTTGGAATAAAATCACTTGCGTTCCATAATGTTTTTTCAGCATCTGTAACAAATCTATAACTTGACGTTTGAACTATATTAATAGGATTAGTAGCATCTAAATTAGGTACATCACTTAATCCTACTAAAGATTTTGTTAGTACTTTATTTTTCCATAGACCAGTTGAACTTTCATATAATAAAGCATCATTATTTACTTCCGAAGATACGCTTACACCATGTAATTCATTTAATTCATACCCATTTTGAATATGAAGAATGATTTTACCCGCTGTTGGATGAGCATAAGCAACATATCCAATAAATACAGCGTGCGCAGGCTCTGATGGTATAACATTTGTAAATTCACCCGCTGTTTCAGATAGCCATAAAGCATCACCATCTGCAAAAGCCGAAGTATTTATGTCATGTATTGTTCCATGAGTTATAACATATCCATCTGAATTGTTAGCTATTGAAGTTCTAGTTATACCAATAGTTTTTGAACTAGTTATTTCAGTAGAAGCATCTGCTAGTGTAATGTTAGGTAATTGCCCAGTAGCACCACTAATATAAACTACTTTAGTTTTACCAATTGTTACACCAGTAGAGTTTTTACCGATAAATTCTAGCTTTTCTGAACTATCAACAACACCATCACCATCTGTATCGTAAACAGCTTGTGTCATATCCCCACCTAATGCAGAAGGAGATACATTCTCCCATTTACCACTAGTGGAATTATATTCGATTACTTGTCCGTTAGAAGGTGCTGAAACAACAACATCGTTTAAATCGTCCAATGTAATTAAAGGCTGTTGAAACCTTACACCAGTATTTTCGTAAATATATTGTTCAAATATATCTTGCGTTGCGTATGGAGTATTAGTTTCGTCGTTAATACTTGAAAAAGGTATATCTGTAAACCTTGCATTAGAAGATTTTAGTAATATATTATAAGTAGTAGATGTTGTACTATTTTTATATACTAACGCATTTTCGCAGTTATCAGTCCAAACTAAATTGTTTGAATCGACATAAATGAAGAAATTACCTTTTATAAATACTTTCATTATATAGGCATTTCAGTTACTACTGGATTATAATCTATTTCAGGAAGTGTAAGCAACCACGCATCACAACCGATTAATTGTGCTTGTTGTAGAGTACATCCGTTTACTTCTTCATTTGAGATAAACCACTTTCCATCTGCATCTTTAGTTGGATTGAAGTATTGAACTCCATCCCATGTTTGTCCAACAAGTTGGTTTTTTTGTAGCTCTGTTAATACATATACTTTTTTCATATATTATTGTTTGATTTAATTTATTATAATTGACGATTCAAGGTAGTTTGAAACGTTTGAATAGCTGAATATAATGCACTTGCTTCAGTATCTGTTAACCCGTCGCCAATTGTTGCAAAACTAAATATATTTGAAGCAGCTATGTCTACAGAGGTATTTCTGTTAAGTGCGCTAATGTATATTGGATAGGTTTCTAAATACTGGCTTGCAATATTTACATTTGTAAGTTTTGTTGCATTTTTATATAAAGATATATTTGTTGAGCTATTTCTATTGCCTAAAAAGAATCCTATTCTACCGCTTATACTTGCTGACACAAGCGAATAACTTTGTAAGTTAATTGGTGACCTAAACTGAGTGTTACTCGGTACATCTATCCAATTATAACCATTTACAGCTACACCCATGGTGGTTGAGCTGTCAATTCTTAAATAAAAACTTAAATGTTGTGAATTTAAACCCATGACATTAGGTGCTAGTTTAGTATTAGCATAACCAGTACTACCATTAAATAAAACACCATTTGCACTATGAGTTACACCACCAATAAAATCTATATAATACGCAGCATTTATAGCTCTTGGGTCTTTCAAGTTAAATCTATGTTGTGATGCCGTACCACCTACGAATGGATAAATAGCCTTCATTTTAGTCCAAATACCAGCAGATTTAAAATCTAATACTAAAGTATTAATAGCAGTTTTTTGAGTATTATCTGTAATTACAGCATTAGTAATAAATAATTGTGCGTCTGCATCTAAAGAAGGTGCTTTTAACATCGAACTTATTAATCTATAATAATACATTATGCTTCCTGATTTAAACCTAAAATATCCCATTTTGCATCTGTAGAATTGTATATAATTCCAAGATACATTGTTTTACTTATCACAGTAGTAGTAGGTAAAGTAATTCCAATTGCTCTATAGTCAGCACCAAAAGTAATTGCTCTAGCTGTACCATTATCTTTTATTCTAATCATTAATGATTGACCTTCTACAAAAGTACCAGTAGGATTAGCAAGTGTAAGTGCTGCAGCTTGTGCTGTAATAGTTACTAAATCATTTGTAGATGTAGGAGTAACTGTAGCTGAACTAGTAACTGTTTGAACTGTAGGTGTAATATAACCCCAATTTGCCTTACCATCAGTATCTACACATTTAAGTACTTTACCAACTCCTTGCGTTCCATCAAGCAATCTAACTGCGTATTTATTTGCAGTAGTTCCTTCAGCACTAAATTCTCCACCTATACTATTTGAACTACCAGATCCTTGCGCTCTACCTTGTACACCTATATTTTCAATTGAACTACCAGTTACAAGTGTGTTAACACCATAACTATTACCCGAAGTAGTTATAGCATCATTTTGAAACGAACCAGTAGTTGTATTTCCAGTTGCAGAACTCCATGTATTTTCTGACCTAAGAGTTGCTGCTTTGCTAGTTTCTTTTATTTTAAATCTAACTGCAGAATCAGGAGCAACATTTACACCTACATTACCGCTAGTTTCTCTAATAGATGAATCAGTAAGAGTATTAGAATCACTCCATTTAGGAACATAGTCAGTTGTTCCACTACCATCTACAGCATCTGTAATACCATAACCACTTAAAGTTGTAGGTTTACCTGTAATTGAACTCCATGCTACTGATCCAGCAACTACCCAACTATTAACCCATGTTTTAAAAGCTGTTAAAGTCCATTTTCTACTTTCAAAAGTAGTTGTTCCAGTTTTTTCACTTAAATCTAATAAAGAGTTTAAATCAGGATTAACTGAAACGTTATTAGTGTATTGTGTTATTTTTTTTCCCATTTTTAATCGGTTATTTTAGTTGTTAAATCTTCCATTAATTTAATAGTACCATCTTCCATTAATTTAGTTTCTTCTAAATGGTTATTATCTTGTCCATCTTCACTTATTTTACTAGTAATCATAAAACTATAATTTACTTTATTAGTGTCAAGTAAACAGGTAAGCTCTATTGTGTCAGCAGAGACTAAAGTGTATTGAAGTCTATCATTATTTATTCCGTATAAAGCATTGTTTTTATCGCAATCTATCTCCGTTGACATTAATTGCATTGGTTTGCCGTTTTGTGGCTCTATGGTTATATCTCCCCAAGGATAACCACTCCATGAAGTAGGATGTACATGAGTAGCCTTTACTAGATAGATATTACCTTGTATAATTGTATTATATTCTTTTGTACCTGTAGAATCGTAAATTTTTATATTAGATGTAATTGTTGAATCATCATAATCATATATAACTAAATCTTTGTAAAAATAATCATATACTCCATTACGTTCAATTTCTAATTTAAATCTAAGTTCATACGTTCCGTTTTGATAGTTTACCCAGTTTTTAGTAGCTTTATTTTGCGATTTAAAATAATTGTTAGCTTCAAATTCAGTTAAATAATCTTCCCATCTAATCATAAATGGATAGTATAACCTTAATGTATAATTTCCTGTATTTACAGCGTTTTTTAAAGCTAAATAAGATACTTGTTTATTTGATGTAAGTGGTAAGCTATATGATAAATTTTGGCTTAATTCTACCCAGTTATTTGGATCTTGATTAGTACAATCGTATGTTATTGAATCTAGTACAAATTCAGAATTATCAGCATTATTAAAACATACTATTTTTCCTATTACATTTCCTAAAGTATTATCTGTTGAAAAATCAAAATCACAAATAACAGCTATATTATCATGAACATTTATATCCAAATTTTCTGTAGGCTCGGATAAATCTTTAAATAATTCATTATTATCATGATTTACATAAGCTGAAAAGTCAGGAGTAATTAATTCACCAACAGGTAATTTATATTCTAGTTGGTTACCATAAACTAAAACATTTGTATTTCCAACCTTGCACCAAATATAAAAAAGTCTATCAGAATCTCCTCTACCTTCAATAAATTTACCAAATCTATTTAAAGAGTTATAATAAGGTAAAAATTCAATTTCAATTGTAAAAGTTCGATTACCACCAGCATCTACATAACTAAAATCTCTTAAAGCAATAGTAAAAAAATCAGAAGAGCTATTAACATAATCATCTATATTAGTAGCATTCCATAAAGGGGATTTAACAAAAGGTAAATAACTTTCTTGTGATTCTGCTTTATTTAAATTTAGATTTTCATCTAAAGTAATATAACATCCACCAATTTGTATAGTTGATATACTTGTTGTATTTGTAGTAATTGTAAAAATTATATTTTTTGATTCATTATAATATAATTCGTTTGCATCCGTAGTATATGAAATAACATTTGATATTTCACTATTAAAACCAGTATCAAACCATCCAGTATCTGCTTTATCTTGTATATTAATAGTTGTTACACCAAAAGTTTCACCAACATTAACTTTAAATTGTAATTTTGAATATAATTTTAAACACTCAACACCTATAAAAGCATCTTCAACAAATGCACCTATAAATATAATATCGTATGTTATTTCAAAATTTTGTCTATTGTGAGTAAACCCATAAGGATTAACAGTATCAGCTATTCGTTTTATTTTGCAATTTGAAACAGCATATCCACCTGATTTTTTACCTACTTGTGTTAAATTTGCTTGAGAAGATACAGTTAAAGTATCTACAGAATTATATACAAATCTAATAGTTTCACCGTCAATTAAAGATTCTAAAGATGGATTTGGATTTTCATTTTCAACGAAATTTAAACCTAACTCAATAGATTTTCTAGTTTGTTCAACAAATATACACCAAATAGAACCTTGTGAACTTGAATTATTTACGTTAGGTAATCCAGTAACTACTAATTGTAAATCAGTAACAGAAATAATTGTACCTGTATAAGTTGCAGTAACTACATTTGAGTTGTTTACATCTTTAAATACATATGTTTGACCAGCTCTAAATCCTTCATCTATAAACGAACCTTGTGATTGTACAATTGTACCATCAATAGCATTCATTGACATTGAATTACTTTGTGTTGATCTTACAAAAATTTCTGTACTAATAGTATGTTTAACAGAAACAGTATCACCTGCATTTGCTTTGTAATAACTTGAAGTATTACCGTAAACATCCGTATATAGATTACTTACTAGTGTTACAGGCATTGTAAATCTCTGTTAATTTGTTAATATCCTTGTTTTTTAAAGCATTAATAACATCACTTGATGTGTTCATAAGGTTTAAAGCTACTTCTTTATCCTCATTGCTTAGATTCTCATCATTTAATTTTGATTGAATCTGAATATTCATATTCTTAGCAATACTTTCTATTTGTTCAGATAAGTTATTTAATAGTGAAATATCCATGGTATAAAATTAATATAACTTTGTGAGTTTTGACGAGTTTTTAATCAAATTTTTTGGCATTTTGAAAGAAATTATAGCAAAATTCTTTTTATCGAAATATTGTAGAGTAATAATTTTACAAATAGTACCTTCTATATTCACGTAATTATTTCTATAAATATCTAAAAATTCACTTCCAGTCATTGGAATTTTAACGTTTTCATAAATGATATATTGATTGTTTTCTAAAGAGTTAATCACATGAAAATTATTCCAAATATTAGATGCGTTTAACTTATATTCATTTGTTTGACTTACTTTTTCAACTCCATCCCACATAAATATCTTAGTTATAGAGAAAAATTGCTCCGTAATTACTATATAACCTTTTTTATCTTTTTTGTATGCATAATTTGTGCCAGCTAATTTATCAACCAATTTAAACAACTTTACAAATTCTTTTTCTAACCAACTTTGGTAAGTCTTAGCTTTAGCACGTGCAAATGGTATGTTTACATCTGTTAATCCTTTAATTAGATTAAATTCATTTGTAGCACCTGAAATCAAATCCTGAGAGTACTCAGCATTTGTGTTTTCAAAATTATCTAGTGTTGTTTGATCGGAATAATCAGTTGAATAATGTATATAATATCGTTTAAACAATTTAGAAGTATCAAAAGAAAACACGTTTTTACGTAATTCTTGAACATTCATAGGTTGTTTTAAAGATAGTTTATTTGAGTTTTGCCAATAATCCCATCTTTCTAAATGTACTTCTTTATCTACTACTCTAATATCTGCATTAAACATTATTTGCATTTGATTTAATAAAGTTCCTAAAGTTGGAGTAACATCACTTGCACTTGGATAACATTTATTGTATTTTAAAGTAATATCATTTTGAAATATCTCGTACCATTTTTGACTAGTTGTATTTTGTGGTATAGGTAAAATTGCAATATTATTATAGTTATTGTCAAATATTGTAGATTTAAAGGTATAACCTAAATAAGAACATGATTTTTCTAATAATTCTTTAACTGTACAAGCATTTAAATATCTTACTTGTGGAAAAATTAAATTAAATAATCTTTTTACAAGCTGTACAGCCTGAAATAACAATATAGCTGTAAATGCTATTTCTATTATTAATTGTACAGCAGCTTCAGCTATTTTACCTTGAATTGCAAATGGTGCGTATGCAACAGCTGAACTAAATTCTTTTGTTGTTTTAGCTAATTCACGTGCTTTATCCGCTAAAGCCATTGATATCATAAATAACGATACAGAAGTAATTAAAGCTTGTGCAACAGCATCTTTTGGTATAACTTGGTAACCAACCTGAAACCCTGTGAATTTTATTTTAGTATTTACTAATTCAAAACTTAATCCTTGTGCATCATCAAAGAAATGATCGTGTGACTTTATAGCACGTAAATTAAATTCGCACTCATTACCAAAGTCTCTAAAACTATTTGTAAAATCAATAGCAAAATTCAATTCTTTACCAGTAGCAAACTCAACTTTATAATCTAAACCTTCTAAAAAACTTTTAACTAGTAAATGATTTTGTATTAATGTATATGCTTCTCGATTGACTTTAATTGTATCAGTAGTTAATTTGTTTTGGTCTACTGTACCTTCAAAATTCACATTAATACCAATATCAAAAGTATTTATTGGTGTTATTTCTTTATTTGCTATAAAATGTCTCATAATTATTTATATATTTGTGTCGTCATGGTTGACATTTGATTATTATTTACGTTTAAAAGGTAGTTCTTGTCGGCTACCTTTTTTTTATATCCTAGTGATATTTCTTACTCTTTGGTTTTTAGTTTTAATAGTCTCAACTACGTGCATAACACCACCAATTATCTCACCTACTTCTGCTTTATATTCTTCTTTGTTTATAATAGCCTTTTCTAAGCTGTCTAATTTTGAAACAATAAGCTCTGTACTCCAATTAGTATTTATAACTGTATCTTGTTTAATAACGTTACCTCTTAAATAGTCATCAGCTAAGTTAGATAATTCTAAATTAGTCATTCCTTTCATCTTTTCATTTAGTTGCTTTGGCACAACTCTTTCATTAGGATGTAATACTGACAAGAAACCACCTTTTCCATCTAATCCTTTACCATTTATACCAGTATCTTCAGTACCTTCCATAAATGCTGGTAAAGAATTTATAAATGCTTGAAGTAAACTAACATCTTTAATTGTTTTTACAAGTGCGTTTTGACCGCCTAATTCTTTACTTTGTAAGTTAGCATTATACGCGTCAAATACTGTCATCGCGAGTTTTATTTTCTCTTGTTTCTTTAGCTCTTTTTGTTTCTCTTTATTAGCATCTTGAATCAATTTATTGTTTTGTGCAAGTGATTGTTGAGCAGTAATGTTTCCACTAGCTGCTAAATCCTTCATGTAATCATTTTGTTTGTTTAAAGCATCTATTTGTTTGTCAATAGCATTTATTTTACGTTCAGATTGAGCAATGAAGTAATCTGCTGAAAATTTAGCTAATTGATCTAACTTTTGAAAATTATCTTTTTGTTGTTGTAATTGTTTTTCAGCATTGTTTTTTTGCTTTTCTAATTGTCTTGTTTGGTATTCTTCCCATGTTTCAAATAATTCTTTATCTATACTTTGTTTTTCTTTTTTATAATCTTGTTCTATTTTTAATTTATTATCTGCATTTTGTTCAGTTAAAAATTCATTTTCTTTTTTATAATCTTTTTCTAAATCATTAATAGATTCTTGATACTTTTTATATTCTTCAGTACCTACTTTATATGTATCTCTTTTTTGTTCTAATTTCTTTTTTTCTTGTTTAAATTCTTCTTCTCTAACGTCTTGATTTGCTTTAAATTCTTTATTTAGTGCTTCTAATTTAAAATCTAATTGTTGCTGTAAAATAGATTCAATTTTGCTGTTTTCAGGTACTCCAATTTGTGAAATACTATCTTTTTGTTTTTGTATTTCTTTATTTAACTGGTCCTGTAATTCTGTTTCTCTAACTTGATTTCTATATTGTTGTATTTTAGCTAAAATTTCCAAGTATCTAGAAGTATAAAGATTAAGTTCTTTTTGCGAACTAACTCCTTTGTCTTGTATATCTTTTTGTTTATCAAATGTTTTATTTAAACCATTTAATTTTAAGTCAGTTTTAGCTAACACTTCTAACCTTCTATCATAATACCTTGCATTATCTTCTAATACAGTTAATTCATTTTCTGCTTTTTCAAGTCTTTGTTTTGCATAAAAACTTTCAGTTCCAAATCTTTTACTTCTTGCTTCTGCTTCACGTTTTTCTATTTCTTCACGTTTTTCACGTATTTTAATATCATTTTCGTACTGCTTTTCTAGTATAATTTGTCTTCTTTCCTCATTTTTATTTAAAGTAAATTTGTTTTTTTGATATTCAATATACTTTTCAATTGAAGTATTTAATTGATTTTGAAATTTAGTTTCATCTTGTAGATTTTTTAAAGTAGTTCCGTATTGATCGTTAATTGTTTTAATCAATTCAGCTCTTTCTTTACTACCTTTATTTGTTTGCTTTAAAGCATATAACAACCCAACATACATTGAACTTTCTTTACCTACAAATTCAGCTTGTGCCTTTTGTTCTTCTGCAATTCTTTTTTGTTTTTTATTAAGTTCTTCCAATTCTTTATTTGCTGGACTTAAAGCATTACTAACCCAATCAATTATTTTAGCTCCATAAATAGTAATTAATGTAACACCAACTGATAATAATGTTTGAAAACTAAAAACCGCACCAGCTAATTGTTTAAATACACTTGTTGTTGGTTGTCCAGTAGCTTGTAGTTCGACATTTGCTTTTTTAATTTTTTGCAACTCATCAAATAACATAGGTAAGTTATTCGATATTGCCATGAAACCAGTTTGTAACGAATTTGCAAAAGCTGGCATTTCACGTGCTAATTGAGTAACAGAGAATCCTAAACCATCAAAAGCACTTTTATAATTACCTACATTACGATTATGAATACCCATTGAAGCATCAACACCTTTCAATGCTTTATCGTATGTTTGAATACGTTTTTCTAAAGTAGAATATCTTAATTCTTCTTTTTCGGTTAAAGATAAACCTAACTCTTTTTTTATAGCTAAATCTCTGTATTCAGCACGTAATTTATTAAGCCAACTATTAACACGTGCATAACGACTTTCAAGCATAGATTGAGCCTTTATCTCTCTTTCAGTTGCTTTAGCTTGTCTTTCTTGCTCTTTTGTTTGTAAAATTGTTCTACGTGTTCTTTCAGTTTCGCTTTTCTCTATTTGAAGTTCTATTTTAGCTTTTAATCCTAGAGCTTTGTTTAATTCATTTTGAACTTGTAATTGTGCTTTTTGTAACTTAGTAGCTTGTTCAGTTGCTTTTGTGAAATCATTTAAAGACTTAACAGAATCAAATTTACTAGATTTAATTACCTCTTTTGTCGTTTCAGCAACTGTTTTAAACTCGGTATTTAATGCAGTCAATTTAATAATTAACTCATCCGCACTTTTAATCGTATTTTTAAATATATTTTGCTCTATTATATCACTAGATAGTATTTTTTTCGCCATTTTCTTGCTTTTTATCGTTTGTATATGTTTTTAGGATAGTATCAAACTCTCCTTTACTTATTACTTTCCAATCTAATCTGTAACCTATCCATTTAGATAGTATCACAAGCGTTTCTTGAATACTTATACCTCTATCGGTACTTTTCTTCATTGTTTCTATTTCTGCATCGCACAACTCGATTTTAGTTAAATTAAATCTATCCAAATTAATAGTATAGTCTAATTGTAACAAAGCACGTTTACGGATCAATTTTAATAACCTTTCGTATGTTTTAGAAATGCCGTTTTTTTGTATGTAACTATCAAAAATAGTGTTAAATATTTCTTCTAGTTTTGAATTTTCTATTTTAGTTGCATTGTTTTCATCATGTAAAACATACTTAAAATTACCTTGTGTACATTCTATCCAATTAAACAAAGGTATTTCATCAACCGACTTGTAATATTTCTCTAACATAGTTTATATATTTTTCTAGTAATAAATCAGCTAATTTTTCTTTATTGTCATCCGTTAAACCTATAATATCATCACCAAATTTAATAAATAGGTTTTCATTATCTTTTTGACCGTTACCATTAATTATTATACTATCACGCATTACATCAATAAACATAGATTTAAAGAACTCTCCTGTATCTAATAAAGTATAATGTTCACCAGCTTTTTTTAATGGATTTAATTGCTCTGTAAATGGTTTGTATAAACCTATTACTTTACCTTTTGCATCAATACCTTTACTAACTAATTGTTCATATTGAATAAGGTATATAATTTCATTTTTAATTTGAATGTCAAATGAATTTATCCAAGCACTTACCTCGTTAAGTATCTTTGCATTTTTTGTAATTATACCTAAATCCGTTTGAAATAAATCTACCATACAACAAAAATAAAAAAAGGGTAGCTATTAACTACCCTAATTTGATTATATTTTAATCATTGATTAAATTTTAAGCATCAACATAGTCTAATTTACCTACATAACCATCTTTTGCCATTGATAAAGTTAAATTATCAGTTGAGCCTGTAATAGCTGTATAAGTAATAGTATATTGACCTTCATTTGCTCCAGTTCCTTCAGTTACAGTTGCAATTGAATGAGAAGCAGCTAAAGTATTGTTATAAAGTGCAAAATCTGCAGCTAATAAACCTTTAACTTTTAACAATTGAATTGCTGTACCATAAGATAAAGTAGCATTTACAACAACTTGTGTAGAAGTTTTAGAAACAAATTCTATTTCTACATCTTTCAATCCATCTTGATCATTCAAATCAGCTCCAATTTCTTCAGCAGAAATTAACCATAACTCTTCAGATTTCATTAAACGATTGTAATCAAAAGATACCATTAATTTAGAAGTTGCTGCATCCGTTGGATCAACATATTTCACATCAAAAGAATCTCCATCAACTGGAATAGGATATAAATCTGTACCAACTTTTTTACCGATTATATTACCATCAATATCAAGTTCAATAACACCCCAACCACCACAAAGGTACTCGTTGTATTTTCCTTCTAATTGTGGTGCTACATCCCAATGCTCTGCACTGAAAGATTTTTTACCAGCTTTAATTCTTTTTTTACGTTGTGAAGGTGCTTCTTCAAATGTAGTATCTGCTGTTGCTTTAACAACGTTTTCAAATACTGGAGATAAATACCAACGTTTAGAAGCATCTGATTGATTAATTAAAGCTGTAATAGTAGCTTCATTAATTGTACCAGTTAAATCTAATTTGTTTTTTACTCCTGTGCTGTCATATACAGGCACAAAGAATAATTTATTTGTAACATTTCTGTTAACTACACAAGAAGATAAACCTAAATTACCTAATCCTGTGCCACATAAACAATCTGCCATTTCTTTTATTTTTTAAATTAACAATTACATTCTTTTTTTCTTTTCACACTCAATTTAATTGAGAGTTCTAAACCACTTAGATTATCGGATAATATGTTTTCAATTACTCCTTGTTCTGTTTCATTTCCGAATCTTGTAATAGTTCTAATATCTACACTTTCATAAGTTTGAAATATTTTATTTAATCTAACTATTCTTAAAAATTCATCTTTTAATCCAATCATAGGAGTCACAACATTTTTTCGATAATCTTCATTTAAATATTGTTTTGGATTATTATCGTCAAGAAAATAGAATCTCAACGAAGCATCTCTTTCAATAGCACTACCGTAGTTATATTCAGTTTCTCGGATATTTTCTACTAACCAAATTAAAGGTAACTTATTACGGTTGTCATTACTTGTTTTCTTATACTCATTATCTGCACTTATTCGAGTACCAAATAAGAATTTAGGTTCGATTAGTGTTAGTGTTTGATTTACACTCAAATTTGAAGCTCCAGTTGGTTTTTTAACTACTATTTCATTATCAGTAATAGATTGAATTAACCAATTCTTATTACTTGCATCTTTTAAATATGTTCCAACTCTAACCCATTTTTGAACACATAATACTATTGTTTGTGTTCCTCCACTTAAAGCAGAAGCACTAACTATTTTAACTTCGTTATTCAACTTAGAAAAAATCTCGTCTTGTACTATGTCGTAAATATCTTTCACTATAATAAGTATTCAAAAGGTAAATATTGTCCGTTATATGTAGCGTAATCGCTTATATTGTCCTCTATGTATTGTTGTATAGATCTAAAACTTGCAACACAATCGTTAAAACGTGTTATGTTGTTGTAATTAGCTCCTAATACATTTGAATTTTCAGCTTTTGCACTAGTAGTACCTATTGGCGTTTGAAGTTGCGTATTGTCATTTGTGTAATGGTAGAAAATAAATCCAAGTAACATTTCTTTAATACCATCACTTGTAACAATACTTCCATTATTATCATAGTTCAATGCTTCGTAAATAGTGATATACTTTGCTGTTTGTGGCTCATTGTTAACATCTAAGTCAGCAATAAACAAATCATACAATTCAACACCTAATAACTGGATTAAGTATTTTTTTTCGTACTTATCAATATAGTAATCAATTTTATCAACATTAAACTTGTCTAATGCTAATTCATATCTACCTATAAAATCACTATTAACTACTATCATAACTATTTTAATTCAACTGCTTTTTTCCCTAACAATATCAATGCTAATTCGTGAGTTAGTTCAACTTCTAAATCTTTTGGTAAGTGTCTATTTAAACCGGTTGCTTTAAACAATCTTACACCTTCATAGAATGCTAACTCTTTAACTACTTCAACTACTTTCTTTGCCATATTAAGTAAAATTAAGGGAGTATATTTCAACTCCCTATATTATAATTATGCAGTTTCTAAAGCAGCTTTATCAGTTGAGAAAGTACCTTTTACAAATGCTGTACGGTCGTTGTTTTTAACTACCATTGCACCTCTATACTCTGCGATGATTGTACGTAGGTTTTTAGTCCAGTCATTACCATCTAATCCCATTTCGATAGAAATAGAACCCATATCATAAAGAGTTGCTAAGTTGAAAGCACCTACTAAGTAAGTACCAGCAGTTACCAATGTAGTTTTAACGATTGGAATACCATCTAAAGATAATTGACCATTAATCATTAACAAACGATCAACATAACGTTTATCAGTAGCACTAACTTTAATAACTAATAATTTAGCTACATCAGTTGGGTGCATTAAGATAGCAGTTGGAGTTGGTTGTTCAGCAATAGCTATTTGGTTAATTGCTACAACTAAAACATCTGCTTCGTTTGCGTTGTCAATTGCTAAAGCAAAATCACCAGCAGAAAAAGCTGTTGCAGTTGTTCTAACACCTTTCATTGCTGGAGCTGTACCATCACCTGAATAAGCAGTTAACTCAATGTCTTTGTTCAATTCACGTAACAACTCATTGTTAATTTCAGCTTGAATGAAGTCAATATCATCTAACATTTCAGTAGATACTTTGATGAAAGCAGTACGTTTAACAACAGCTTGTGAATCTACAACTAGGTTAAAGTCAATTTGATTTTTAGTTGCACCTTCAGCAGTTCCACCAGCAGCACCTTCTTTACCTTGTTGGTAAACCCAAGAAATGATATTTGAAGTTGCACGACCTCTTGAAACTAAATCCATCAAACGTGGTACACGAGAAGCGATAGCGTTAAGTCCAGCTACTCTTTGTTCAACTGGTACATTACCACCTGATACGTTAGCACTTTCTAACATTGTACCTACTGCTTTAACAGTCATTTTAACCCAAGGAGCAGAACGATCTGTTTTCAATTGAGCAATTGCTTCTTTATTTTTAGCAACTACTTCTTCTAATGAATCACCTTTTGAAGTTCCTGACTTTTCAGTAGATGCTTCAATTTTCAATCCCATTTCTTTAAGAGCTTCATTCATTTGTTTCATTTGCTCTAATTGTGCATTTTTCAATTCATCTAATGCAGTTGTCATTTCTGATTTAGTAGCGTTGTTTGCTTCTAATTCATCAATTTTTTTACCTAGCAAAGAGTTATACTCATTGTATAATCCAGCTGTTGCTTCTACGTCCATTGATTTGAACGTTTCCTCTGTAATACCTTTCGATACTAAAAAACTTTTAAAGTTCATTTTGTTTAATTTAATAGATTAATAAAAAATTGTTGTTTTTTGTTGCTTTGAGTGTCTTGTGACGGCTCGTTTATATTTGTTTCAGAAGTGATTTGATCGGCTTCTTTCTCAATTTCAATTTCCATTACTGGAGTAAATTCATTACTTCCTTTAATTACTGCACTACCTTCGATAACTTTTGCTTCAGTAACCGCCCAAAAGAAACCTTTTTCGTCAGCTACTTCTTTATTAATTACCATAGGATAGTATTTATTCCAGTTTTCCTTTTCAGATGAATATTCTGCTTCGTTTGAATTAATACATAGATACAATTTAACATATCGCATTCCTACAGAATGATTGTATACACGACCTTTTTTGTATAAATCAAACATAAAAGGATTAACCTCTTGTTTTATTTGAGTATCAAAAACTAAAGCTTCAGTATTTCCTTCATAATTAAAACCAAGTTTCTTGAAAGGAATTACTTTAGTATATGCTTTTAATTCATCTTTTACTGAATCTGATATAATCTTATCAAATTCCATCTCATGTTCTTGTAATAAATACAAAGTTTTTGATTCTTGCAAAGATTTCTTCCAAATACCTTGAATATGACAATCCATGTGGCTATCTATTACGTTTGTGGTATTAATAACCAATTTAGCACGTAATACAGTTGGATTTTCCACACTTAAAGAAATATCTTCTGCTTTATTTGCACTTTCTTTTTCTTCAATTAAAGATACATTCATCACAAAATCACCACGTTTGATAGCGTTTTTCTTTTGTGCAATAATTAAATCTTTATTCTTAAATACTTCTTCAAATGTCATTTCTTTACTATTTGAGTTTCTTTGATAATCTTAAGTTTTTCTTTCTTAATCTTCTTAATATCCATTTTGATTATATTTTAATCAATGTAAAAGTAAATAAAAAAAATAATATTTGTTATTTTTGACTAAAAATTAATCAATTTAGATATGTTTATTAAACTAACAGAACGCTTAGGCTTCAATTTTGGATTCAAAAGATACGATTCTAACCCACAAATGCAAGGTGTTAATCTATTATCTTTAAATGGTAATGACTTTATAGATCCTGAAAATATAGATGCTTATGATATTTATTCAACTACTCCGCACTTATGGGCCGTAATACAAAGAAGAGGAGATTTATTAGCTTCTGGTCAATGGAAACATTATAAGCTAGTAAATGGTCAAAAGGTAGAAGTAGATAATAGTGATATAGTAAATACTTTAGAAAATCCTAACCCATTATATAAAGGTAATGACTATCTAAGGTTATTAAATGAAAATAAGTGTGTTTATGGTAATGTATATACATATCAGGTAAAACCTTATTCTTTATCAAATCCATTATTACTAACTATTTTACCAAGTTATGATGTAAGGATTAAAACATTCAATAAATGGTTTAAACAAAGCAATATTGAAGATATTATTCAATATTATGAAATTATTTCTAGTAATGAGAAATTAGATGTAAAAGATATAAATCATGTTTGGATTCAAAATTCTAAAAATCCATTACAAGGTGAAAGCCCATTGAATAACTTATATATGCCTATATCAAACCTTAGATTAGGTTTAAGATTTAGAAATACTTTGATGGCAAAAAAAGGGGCAATTGGTATTTTATCTAACGAATCAAAGGATCAAGCTGGACACGTTGCAATACCTAAAGATGAACGTTTAAGAATAGAACAAGAATTTCAAAAAGATTATGGAATTCAAGAAGGTAAAAGCTCTATAATAATGGCTTCATCAAATCTTAAATGGCAGTCAATATCATTCCCAACAAAAGATTTAATGTTATTTGAAGAGGATGAAAATGATTTTTGTCAAATATGTGATGCTTATGGAGTAAAAAGAGATTTGTTTGCAAGTACCAAAGGAGCAACTTTTGAGAATCAAAAAGAAGCATTAAAACAAACATATCAAAGTACTATTATTCCTGAAGCTGAAGAAATAGCTATGAATCATACCACAATGTTTAACCTAGATGGTAAAACTGAATGGTTAGAACTAGACTACTCACATATCCCAGTATTACAAGAAAATCAAGTTGAGAAAGCTCGAGTAAACAAATTACTAACTGAAAGCATTAAAACATTAAAAGATGCTGGATTTGAAGATAAACAAATAAATGAATTGTTAGGGGTAAATCTATAAAACCCTTAACACTCCTTCTCTTTGTAAATGTAATACAACATAAGATATAGCATCCATTGTATGGTTATTATTATCTTCAGGCTCTTCTAACGTAATTCCATGTCTATCAACTTTACGTGAATAGTTTTCTTGTTCATGCTTTATGTTTTGTGAACTTGAAGTATAATATATCTTAATATTGTTCATTAAGTCAATTCTATCTATAATAGTACCTTTGTAAGCAACATGGCTATCGTAACCAAATCTTCTAAGCATAGCTATTTTTAAAGGTCTATTTGAATCACATATAATCGGTCTATCTTCTAGTATACCTAACTTTTTAAACATATAAATAACTATACCCTCGTTTACTCCTTCGGAAAGCTCATAGTTTGTTATTTCATTACGTTGGTTAGATTGTAACTTTTCCCTAATAATATTTTCACTATCGTAATTCTTTTCATGTACGTATACAGCACCATCATAATATTTGACTTCAACAATCGCCCATGGATCAACAGCTCCCCAGTCACAACCATAATAAACAGGTACATCAAGTTGATGGTATTCATGTTCGCTTATTTCTGACCATTTAAATATTCGGTTAGGTTTCTCAGATTTCAAACCAAGTCCGTAAACTTCCCAGTTGAATTTAGAAGCACTATTTTTGTTTTCGTTATCTAAACATCTTTGAAGCTCTATAATTTGATTTTTATTTAATTGCTTAATGTTTTGTTCAAAGTTATACGAAAATGCTTCTGAAACGTTTAAAACGTTATTTAAAACAGCTTCACACATTTCTAATGGTTGGTAAGAAAGTATTTTGTTTCTACTTTCAGCTGGACAAAATGGATTGTCTTTAAATGTAGAGTGTATTATAAGACTTCTTTTATCTTTCATTAAATCTTCTACCCAATGACCTTTTTTTGGATTGTAATCAATAAATACAAAATCACTAGTACGTTGATCTAATTGGTTAAATGTAGTTAGTGAAATATTGTAAGGTTCATTAATCCAACAACAATCTTGTGTAAGTCCATGTATCTTTTCTTCATCATCTGTACCTAAGAATTCAACACTAGAAAAGTTATTATAGAAAAATTTACCTTCTGTTTTATTCAAAGTAAATCCTTTTTGATACATATTATTTTCACGTAAATAGCGAATAGCATCTTGTAGTATTGTTTGTCTACAATCATGCTTTGTATCTCTCCAAATAGTCATACGTTTATTTGGATTCTGTAATGCATATAAGTGATGTAATTGAATTAAAGATACTGTTTTACTGCTACGTGAACTTCCTACATTTATAATGTACCGATACTTATTAGTTCCATCTATATTTTGTTCCTGAATAGCATTCCAATTTTTATCAAATACTATCGTCGCTTTCATCAGGTCTTACAATCTCTATTTTTACACTATTTAATTGCTCTCCATCTGTTGTTACATCTGTTTGCTCTTTCAGTCCATTTAAACGTTGTGTAATGCTCGGATTGAAGATACCTAACATACCACCTATGATTTGATTTTCTCGTATTTCTTCTTTGATATGTGAACAGATAGGAATAAAGTCATTATAGATTTTATCTTGATTTTTTAAATATTGATCTATTGTTCCGTATTTTTTATAACAAAAAACTTTAAATCCTTCAATTGTCAAAGGTATTTTCATTGCGTCTTCCATTCTTTGACCTTCTTTACCTACGTATTGAACTTTTAACCATTCTTTGCTTTGTTCTTGAACGTGTTGTTTATATTCGTTGAAAGCATTAAGTAATTCGTTTGGTTCTTTGAATATTCGAGTAGGATGTATATTGCCGTTTTTTCCCATTAGTTTAAAAATATTATTATTTCTATTCCACCTTTATAGAATTCGTTTTCTATGTAGTAGTATTTAAATGTTCGTTGTGTTTTCATTCTAACAAATATAAATAAAAAAACCCTTACAAATTAATGTAAGGGTTAAAACTAAATCTATGAATGAAAGTATAAATATAATGTTTTTTATTTAACTACCGCATGAATCACATTGTTCATTGTTGTTACTGTCGTATACATCTACTGTTATACCTTGTTGTTTTGCTATTTGTTTTTTTAGTTCGTATATTTTGCCTTGTGTATCTATGTCTTGCATTAGATTACCTGTAAGGTCTTTTTTCAATTGTTCTATTTGTTGTTCTAAAGTCATAATTCTAAATTTAACTGGTTATTTTCTTCGTTTTTTTTAGGCTTGTTTAAACGTTTGTATTGCTTCCAATAATCATATCTTATCAATCTATCCGTTTGATTGCAATAGTGGTAATATACACCATCTATATTAGCACCTCCGTAGTATTTAGCTATTGATAATTGAGAGTATGATATGTTTTCAATTATTTTCATTTTTTTATAAAAGTACCATTTTTTGTAACTCCTTTTCTATCTTTTATTTCGTTATAAGCTATATCAAAACAAGCATCTATATCTAAATTTAATTGTGCAGCAAGTATTGTAATAACTACTCTAATATCTCCAAGTGCATCTATTTGTTCAGCTTTATTTCCTTTCAAATAAGCACTACATAATTCGCCTACTTCCTCTTGTAGCTTTATTAATTGTTTAGGTGCATTTTCTTCATGAATTAAATTTTTATCTTCCGCCCAAACTAATACATTGTTTTTAGTAGAAGTATTTTGTTGACTCTTTAGCTTTTCAATGTAGTTTACAGCATCCATAAGCTCTTCCTGAAGATGAATTAAAAAATTATCATTTTCATTTTCTGCTAAAGTAGTTCCATATTTTGTAATACCTAATTCACTACGTTTACGAAATTGTTTTACTACTTCTTCAACTATTGAATCTTTTTTTGGTATTTCTATTATATTATAATCAAAATAATCACTTATATTATTATAATTAACACTCATTTTGTGTCCATTATCTGCTAGATATATTATACTTTCTTTATTAAAATCTATTACAACATATTCTTTATCTTTTGTAATGTATTTATCTAAATCAAATTTACCATATAGTTTTGTGCCTAATTCAATCAATTTCTTCATTTATATATTTTTTATTGTTAAAAACTCCTTTTCGATTTTCTCTAAATTTAAATCGTTTGTATGATATCTCAGCAAATTGAACAGGTATAATTTTACTTATACCCGTCCAGTGTATTGTGAGTCTATTTTTTGTTAATCTTGCTTTATTCATTAGAAAGGCAGATCTGAATTTGCTTGAATAGGTTTTTCTTCAGTTTTTGGTACTTGTGTACTACCTTGTTGAATTGATATTTTCCAAGCATCTAATGTAACGTAATAACGTCCGTTATATTCTTTACCACGTAAATTAAACTCAACTTCTATTTGTTCACCTATTCGAATAGCATCAATTAAATCTACATTTCCTTGTGAAAGCTGAAATTGAATATCCTGTGGATACTTGTCGTTTGTTCTTATTACAAAATCCCTTTTAGTAAACTTTTCAGTAATTACTTGCTCATCGTTTTTTACGATTAATTGTCCTTGTGTTTTCATGTTTATTTATTGGTTTAAAATTCTAATTCTATTTGTTCTGCAAAATTATCAATACTTGCAATTAATTGTATATATTCATTTGCTTCTGCAATACTTAAATTTTCTGTAAGCTCACAAACTATACTTTCTAACCATTTAATGGTGTTATTTAGCCTTGCTTTATTTTCTCTAACAAATGGCACTTCTCCTTGAATATTCTCTAATCTATGAAGAGTTGACTGCATTAATAGACAAGCTCTAAATATATTATTCATGGTATTTTTTTTGTTTTCATTCATTTTTTATTCTTTTAATTTGTTTTTATCATATTGCTTATATTCATAATCTAACCACACATCGTGACTGCTTTTAAAGTTACAATAACCACATTGTATTGTATCTCCTTTCATTATGTTTCTTTTAAATTCAGCTGGTCTTTCGGCACATGATTTACAACCACAACTATTTTCTTGTTCACATGAAGGGCATATCATTTCTTTAAAACATATTTTATTATCTCTATTCTACTCATTGGTACAAACTCAAACTTCCCATCAACCCTTTGCATTAATCCTTTATGCTTTTTAGCTCTTTTAAGCACACATATTCTACATTCTATAGTTACACCCTTATCAGCTAAACGCATGTATTTAGACGTGTTTATATGATACAAAAACAATGGATAGTTACGTTTGCAAGTAAAGCACTTTTTCATAGTAATTTAATTTTCAAAAACATTTCAAACGTGAATATTTTCTGTTGCTTACCGAAATTCTTAATATACAACCCGTACAATCTATTCCTATTTGCTTTTCTTTTACTTACCTTCATATTTAATAATTATTTAATTATTTTTACTTTTACATTAATTATTCCAACATCTAAATTAGCAATTCGTTTAAATGCTCCTTGTGATAAATCAATAATATATCTATCCATAGCACCACGATCATTGACTCTTACAATAACACTCTTTTTATTTTCTAAGTTTATCACTTTTAGTTTAGTACCTATTGCAAAGTGATTAGAAGCACACGTTAATTTATTCATATCAAATACTTCACCTGAAAATGTATATTGACCATGAAAAGCTTTACCATACCATGTGCTTTTGAAAGTACTAGCAGTCAGGATTACCCAACTGCTAATTAATATTATTAATTTCATTTTATTGATATATTTTGTTTTTCTACTATGTAACAATTTGGAATATGCTCACCATTTTCTAAAGCTTTTTTAATTGCTAATTTATCCGGTGTTTCCGTTACTTTAATCGTTTTATATTGCTTTGGAATATCATTTACATCACCATCAATTTCTACAGATTTAGATTTTCGTACTCCGAATGTTAAAAAACCACTTTTAAATGATCCATATAAATTAACTGCACTAACTAAATTAGTCTTTAACTTATCAATTAGATTTTCATTTGATTTCTTAATAGATTGTAATCTTTTTATTTCTTCATTTATACGTTCGTTAAAGCTTTCTTTTGACTTTATATATTCTACATAAGCAATGCTTTTAACTTCTAATTCGTTTTTATTGATTTGTAATGATGTTTCTAACTCTGGTGTTAACTCACCCTCTGCTAATTCAACTTGGTTAATTAATTCTAAGTATTCATTACTTATTTGATAAAGTGCTTTTGTTTCCATTTTGATTTTCGTTTTGATTATTATTATTTTGTTTTGCTTTTTCTCTATTATAATATTCTAAATATTCTAACCTTTCTTCATGCTCCACCTCGTCTTGAGATGGAGTTCTGTAGAATTCTGCTGTTTTACTCATGTTTTAAATTTTCAATTGATTTTAACTCTAAGGCTTGTTGACCTGTTAACTCGTATGTTTGTTCAATCTTAGCAATTAAATCAAACTCACCAGCTAATATACGTTCTATTGCCTTTTCAAATTGTGCTTCATTTATAAATGGTTTAGCTTGTTGCTTTGGTGTACTTGCTAATTGTCCATCATCATCAACGGCTTGTAAAGATAAAATACTTTGTAAAGTATATCTGCGATAATATGTAATTTGTGAGCCTTGTTGCTGTGCATTTAATTTTGCATCTAACTCAATTATTGATTCTAATTTTTCAGACGTTTCTACATCTATGATTTGTGTAACTACTTTACCATTTATAATTGGTTGTAACAGTAGTAATCCATTTTCTAACAATATAGGTTCAACTGTTTCGATTAATGCATTTAAATCTGCATAGGTATTTTTAAAGTGTGGATTTTTGGCATTTTTAACAACCTTGCCAATAGATTTTTTTGCGTCTAATAGACGACTGTATATATTTTTACTCATAAAATTTAGTTTTTTTAGTTTTATTTCCCTTATCTCGATTGAGATTCAAACCATTAATTCAAAGAACTTTTGACAAAGATAATACATTACTTTTAATAAACAAATGTAATATTAAATATTTTTCAATTTATTTTTATAAACTTCAATTAACTCTTTAATTTCCTGAATGTTATATTTACGTGTTACGTGTGCTATTTCAGATAGGTTATTAAAATCTGTAATTCCGATTTTCTTAATTAAATTTTCTCTATAAGATATTAGATTTCCACTTAAAAAAGTATTACAGTGTTCGCATTGTAAATGTACATTACGTTCATCAAATCTAACGTTATAATGATTATTTGCATTATAGAAATGTCCCGCGTTTTTTTTCAAAGGTGGCTTTTGACAACTTATACATAATTGGTTCTTATCTCTTTCACGAATGTATTTATTAAATACTTGTTGTGCTAATTTTAAACAATCGGATAAACTAAGAAGTTCTTTTTTTAACGTAGCTTTTCTTTTTTGCCAGTCTTTTTTTTCTTTCTTTTCGTTTAGTTCCTTAGCGTAGATATTAGCACAATGGTAATTGCAGACTACTTGTGTACTTCTAAATGGTGTAAATTTAGTTTCACAAACTCGACAAACTTTATCTTTTAACTGCTTCACAATAATCTTCATTTATATCTATTCCTTTACTTAACAACATTTGATCTAACATATTAATTATCTCATCTAGTTGTTCTGCTTCTAAATCTTTATAACTTGTAAAAGTATATTTATCTTTTACTACAAAGTCAATATCAAGTACATCTACTTCAAAAGCTTTTGCAGTTGCTGGATATAAAATACCTCTTATAAATATTATTCTTTTATTATTCATATCTAATTATTTTTTAATAAAACTAAATATATGCTCAATCACTGGTAATGTCCAACCATCACCTAATAAACTACCAGCTTTTGCTTTAGATAAAATACTTGTATATCCATCGGGGAAACCTTGTAATCTTTCCATTTCTGTTTGTGTACATATTCGAAACATACCATCTTCTTTTTTAACTAAAGTTATCAATCCTTTTAAACGAAATCTTTTGTACATATATGCTTGAGCTTTATCAGAATCAAAGTTATTAAATGTATATGCGTCACAATATCTTTCAGTTAAGCAACAATGTTTTTTAGAAAGTGCAGTACCATTTTCTAAAATATCTTGCAATAAAATAAATCTATCTTTAGGCTGTGGAATATCTGTAACTAAATCGCCAAACATTCCATCTTGTTTAGTTCTTATGTTACTCCAATAATATCTGTCACGTAGTTGGGCCGTTAGTAATTTTGAATTGATTCTACAAGGATAAACTCCTAATTCTCTACTCATAATTCCTACATCTAATTTACTCGCACTACCTACATTTTCTTGAAGGAATAATACATTAGGATTAAGTTGTTTACAATGATTCAAAATATCAACAAAAGTAAAAAACAAAGATGATTTCTTTCCGTGAATACCTGCACGTTTACCTGCTGCACTTAAATCTTGGCAAGGTGATCCACTTAATATCAAATCAATGCTTTTCCAATCAATATCCCACTCTTTCCATTTAGTTACATCACCAACTTGTATAGTGTCAGGAAAGTGATATTGTGTCAATTCTATTGCGTATGGTTTAATCTCACTTGAATAGTATTTATTTACTTTTATTCCGACATTTTCTAAGGCTTGTCTACCTGTATTCATCCCATTAAATAGTGATATTACATTCATAACTATATCAAAAAACCTATTAATAATCCCAATAAACTAACTACTGATACAAAACCAATGATTACAAAATATATCATCACTTTCATATAACTTATCATTTCTTTTATTTCTTGTTCGTCAATTCGCATTTTTCCATTTTTTTCATGTAACCACTTACAAAACCTTTAATATAACCGTTTTTATACTCTTGGCTTGTTTCTAACTTCATTTGCAAAAATTTATTTTCTTGCTCTAAATAATCTATTGTTTCTATAGTTTTTTATAACTAAAAGGGCATATCTGTTTCTTCATCAAAATCTCTGTTAGGTTCAAAATAATTTATTACTTCTATTTGTGGTATTTGTTTTTGTGTTAAATCAAAACCTTCTGGATTACTTCCTTCAACATAATATCTTCCAGTAGGATTGTGATATTTAAATTTAATCAATTCACCAATTTTACCTTGAAAATCAAATTTAGTCTTTTGATTTGAAAATAGAGTATAACCTTCTTTTTCATTTGTTTCAAATTGTCTAAAAATTGTAAATCCATTATGTGTTTGATTTTTAAAATCAGCTGATCCACTAACATCGTAAAGAGTAGGCATTTCATAATCTCCATCCGCATCCTTTTTCATTTTAGTAGGGTGTGCAACTAAAAAAATGTGAACATTATGCTTTACGCAAAAATTAGTTAATCTTGTTAAAATCGTATCAATAGCTTCTTTACCAGATAATCCTTTTGACATTTGTACTTTATTCCATGCATCAATTACAAAAATATTAATTCCATAAGTATACATTTGTTCAGTCATTTTATTTATTAACCAATCCCAATCAGGATCTTGATTTTCTTCTTGAGTAGTATAATAAATTTTTTCTCTTGACCATTCAGTATATTTATAAATATCTTCAACTGTACAATTATTCCAAAAAGGCTTTCCAATTGATAATTTAATATGTTTTGAAATATATAAAGGCAAAGGAGAATGTTCTGGTGAAAATATAGATGCTTTAAAGTCATATTCATGAATCAAATTAAGTAAATACCAATCAACAAAACTACTTTTCCCATGTGATGGAATACCAGTTACAACTGTTAATTGTCCCATCATTATAGAAAAAGCATCTTTTAAATTACCAAAAACAGCTTTCTTTGGTGAAATTGTATCTGGCAATCCTTTTTCATGTAATCTTAAAACTTCATCTAATAAATCATAAGAGTTAAACGTTCCACCAATATTAAATCTCTTTTGATTATTTATTATGTGACTTAATTTACCGCTTTTTAAATCGTCATTTGCATCTTTACCGTCAAATTCAATGTAATTACATCTGTATCTACCTAATCTTTGAGCTATCTTTTCTCTTACTTCAATTCCTTTTTCATCATTATCGGTTGCTATAATAAATTTTTTAACATCTTTTAAATACTTTTCTGAATTTATCCAATAATCGTCATTATCATTTGCACCTGTAGGTAAACTTAAAGCATTTTTAATGCCAATTTCATACATAGCCAAAACATCAAATTCACCTTCACATATATAAACTTCTTCTTGACCTATTGCAGAATTAATATTATATAAAATAGGTTTTCCACCTTTTGATTGTGTAAATTTTTTATCACCAGAACGGTATTTTTTATTTACTAATTCTTCACCTTCAAAATAATTAAAAACTATATTATTTACTTCTTTTTTGTGAGCTGGTTGAAAATACATTTCTTCAGTTATCTGAAATTGATTAAGTGTATTTTGGCTTATCATTCTATTTTCCCAAATAAACTTCACCATCTTATCAGACAAATCAGTGTAATTTTTCCACGTATTATCAAATTTAACGTATTGTTTATCCGTTTGTGATACTTTCCTTTCTTCTTTAAAAGATAAAGCACCACAGTGATGACATTTAGCTAAACCACTATCAAAATAAATAGCCAAACATTTATCAGTTTTCTTTTTTCTTTCTTCTGAACAAATTGGACAAGTTGAATATTTAGTTCCTTTCTCTGCACCTCGTACATTGATAAGGTTAAAATCAAAAAATGTATACATAATTAAAATTTATTTCTAAAACGTGCAAGTTCATCTATACTATCATTCTGT
>JACCDO012260355.1_pt1 | contig 33198 bp, 32 predicted proteins | sample 7446101 | NCBI WGS metagenome assembly JACCDO01 (sample SAMN15323440, study PRJNA562643) | freshwater metagenome | isolation source: river surface water | place: USA:Blue River Watershed | collected 2017-08-16 | reverse complement strand
GTGGTTCTCACTGTTATTCTTGCATTTGTTGTCGTTGTGTTTGTTGTTTCTTTGCTGCTGTCGCTATTGTTGTCCTTGTTGTGGTCGTCGTTGTCGATGATGCTGTCGATTATGATGTTGTTGTCGTTGTCATGGTTGTTTGTTTTTGGTTGTTGTTGTTGTTGTTGTGGTTGTTGTTGTTGTCGTCGTCCTTCTTGTAAAGGAGTATTATCAAACATACTTGCAGAACCACGAGCAGACCGATGTAATTGCCAATTAGGATTTATATTAAAATTTAAACAACCTCTAAACATATCGGTTACATCTCTAACGCTATTTATATTCCAGTTACTTAAATCTTGATTAAAACTTGTACAACCTTGAAACATTCTTTCCATTTCTATAACATTAGATACATTCCACCCATTTAAAGGTTGATTAAAATTTGTACAGTTTCTAAACATACCTGACATTTCTGTAACATTAGATACATTCCAGTTATTCAAAGGTTGATTAAAATGTGTACATCTAGAAAACATAGCAAACATATCTGTAACATTAGACACATTCCAGTTATCCAAAGGTTGATTAAAATTTGTACATCCATTAAACATATGATACATAGTTGTAACATTAGATACATTCCAATTATTCAATGGTTCATTAAAAGTGTTTAAATTTGCAAATAGAGCATACATATTTGTTACACGAGATACATCCCAGTCACCAATAGGTATACCCCGTAACCATGATGGCAGATTATTTCTATCTTCAACATATTGTATAACTAATCTATTAATATTACTATTATTAATATTTCTACTAAAAACATTAATATTGCTACTACTATTTCCCATTATATATATAATGAGAAATATATATATAATTTAATATCTTTTTTTAGTTTTTCGTTTGTCTTTTCTTAAAGTTTTTCTTTTTCCTTTGTTTAAAGATTTTCTTTTGCTTTTATTAAAAGATTTTCTTTTAGTTTTTCGATTTCTTCTCTTTCTTCTACCTCCAATTAATAATGTTTTAAATGTATTTTCATTTGTCTCAATAAATTTATTTATTGCTGTAGGATCTGCTCGTGATACTTTACTTAAAATAAAGCTTCTGAAATTTTCTTTTCTCTCTTCTTCACTAGCATCTGCTAATGGACTTGTTGATCCTTCTTCCAAATTATTAATATTGTACCATTGACGAAAAAGTTCATTAAGATCCAAATCTGGATAAAAACAACCCAATAATTCTCTATATACTGGCTTACAAGTGCTTTCTGAAGCTGCTGACGAAGATGCTGAAGAAGATGTGTCATCGCTACACAAAGGTATTAAAACAGATTTATTAATTAAAAAAACACGTTCAAAAACACCTTTAGTACAACTAGTGCCTCCAGGTCCATACGCATTAATACAATCATAAGTTAAAAATCTTATATAAGGATCTTTATAATCTGGATCTTGAGACATAACAAATTGTATCAGTTCCATTACAATACCTTTAGTTTCTGGGTGTGTTAATAAATACATATTTAAAAGTCTTTTAATTTCTCCATTTAAATCACTTGTAAGACTTGTTTTTTCTGTATCATCAAATGTTGTACTTGTATCACTATTAATATAAGTAATTAAAGGTTGAAGAGGATATGTAGAATCTTTAAAATTAGATGCACCATTATTAACTCTTATAATAATATCCATAAATTTGTCAAAGTTTAATTGTGGGAAAGCGTTATGAACTTCAAATGCTAACGGTACTTGTGGTGCTGGTTCTTCTTCTTCTTCTTCTTCTTCTTCTGGCGCTCGTTCTAGAACTGTTCCTTGTAAAGGAGTTTCAAAAAACATATTTCGAATAAAGACTCGGTGATTAATTTGCCATCCAGGATTTATATCAAAAATTGTACATCCTCTAAACATCATTTCCATATCTCTAACACGAGATACATTCCAGTTACTTAAATCTTGATTAAAAGCGCGACATCCATCAAACATAGCTCTCATATTTTCAACACGAGATACATTCCAGTTACTTAAATCTTGATTAAAACTTCTACAAGTTCTAAACATATCACTCATATTTTCAACACGAGATACATTCCAGTTATTTAAAGGTTGATTAAACGCTCTACAAAACCAAAACATTTGTTCCATACTTGTAACATTAGATACATCCCAATTATTTAATGGTTCATTAAAAGTCTCATAATCCCAAAATAATCGGTCCATATTAGTTACATTAGATACATTCCAGTCACCAATAGCAACATTTTGTAAATCAACTGGTAAAGCATTTTTATCATCAATATAATTAGATACTAACTGCCGTATATTTCCATTTGTAATAATAGTTGCCATTATATATATAATTTAGAAATAATATATTTGATAAATTATATATATAATGGATCAACCATATTACGGACCATTTGATTATCATCCAGGTCAAAATGTTCAAGCGCGTCAAAATGATAATTGGGTTCCTGCGCATATAATAAACCCAAATCTTGACGGAACTTACGATATTATTATAGGAAGATCAGGACATTTTGGATGGCCTGCTAATAATCTTAGACGAGATCCCAATGATAGACGACAAAGAGAACCATTTAATATACCACAACCAGATTTAATAAATACAGATTTATTAAATAGATATGGCGCAGAATGGTTTAGAGAAAGAGGAGACGCAGCGGAGCATTTTTTACCAGAAAATAGAATAAATGATTTTGTTAATTTTGTGAGTGAGAGATATTATGCTAATGCTAATAGAAATCTTAGTCAAGAAAATGAACAAAGGATTCGAGATTACGCTAATCAACATTTTAATGAAGTATTTGGAGATGAGTATAATCCTTCCCAAACTGCCGGCGCTAAAAGACGTAGAAATAGAAAAACAAATAAGAGAAGAAAGACAAGAAAAACAAGAAGATCTAAGAAGAGAAGAAGACGTTAAGTTACATTATTTAACTTTTTAGAAACGCATAATATTATTTAATTTAATAACTTGGAATTTAACAAATTATTTTTATATAATATATTATATAATAATGAGTAGTGATGATAATAGTTTATATAGTGATAGTAGTAGTGATAGTGATGATGAGAATGATATAAGAGGTTTCACTAATGAAATTCGTAATGATGAACAATATGGAAATATGTTTGATACTTTAGTTCGAGGACAACGTATAATTCTTAGAAGACAAAATAGAAATGAAGATTTGGCTAGTGACATAATAGCAGATCATTTATTATACGATGGATGGCGTACTAGACAGAATCGTCATACTCGAATATTATTTGAAGAAGCAGTAGATATAAGAACTACATTAAATTCTATATTGCGTACCAATTTCCGATTAACAGTTCAAGATCGTACAGAAATACAAAATATTGTTAATATGCTTACTAATTGGATTAGTAATAATGATGAACATAATAATAGTGATCAAGAAAACTATAGTGGTGATGATGAAAATGATAATGATATTGACGATGATAATTCCCCTCCTCCTGTACCATATAATAGAGATGGAGGGCGCAAAAGAAAGACAAGAAAAACAAGAAGATCTAAGAAAACAAGAAAGACAAGAAAATCTAAGAAAACTAGAAAGACAAGAAAATCTAAGAAGAGAAGAAGACGTTAAGTCACAATTATTCAACTTTTTTATATATTATAAAATAGTATTATAATATATAAAATGGAGTGGGCGCCACCAATTAACACATTAACATTATTTGATATAACAGGACAACCTGCTGTTGAAGGTCAAGATCCTCCGGAGTGTCAAATTTGTTATCAAGGATTATATAATCCAGCATTATTTCCATCAGAAATAACAACATGTCATCATAGATTCCATAGAGATTGTTTAATAAATCAGTGGTGTAATAATATTGCAGGTAATAATTTAGTGGCGTGTAGATGCCCTACGTGTAATCAAATATTTAACTGTAATACACAGTTACAAGATTTAACACCGCAAGTGAACGCAAGATTACAAGAGTTACAACAACCGGCAGTTGCGCAAGCAGAAGCGCAAGGTGTACAAGCAGAAGCGCCACAAGTTCAACAAATTCCAGAAAACAATTTACAAACATATATACGACAAAATTATCTCATAGACCGCGCAACAAAACGATTTACAGATTGTATAACCCAAATACTTAGAGATATACCACCACCAGTTTTACCAGCACATCTAAATGATATTCCAAATCATCATCATAATCGTATTTTATATGATCAAACAAATAATAAAAAAATGGAATATACAAGATATTTACTAACTAATTTTATACAAGTTATAGTTAATAAATATAAGTATTTTCAAGATTACGTAACATTTTTAGGTGAAATAAGAAATATTTTGAATAATGTAAATGGCAGATTACAAAATAATGAATTTATAAGAGAATTAACCCAAAATCCCAATGGCATTTTCAGAGTTTATAGAGATGTTAGACCGAATATGTTTGCAATGACTTCAAATCGGTTGCTGTCGTATTTAACAGCGTGTTATAATGATGACGACCATGATCCAAATAATATATTATTTAGGAGCGAAAATGGAGGTGATGCGGTTTTTAGAAGGTTTGAAGTTCGTGAGTTTATAGAGGATTTATGTGACCGTTTTGTATATAATATTATTCCAGCAACAGACCCAACTGTTGGTGGAAATCAAGGACCTATTTGGGTTAATACAGTTCCAATTCGTTGGTCTAATAATGCTCCATATATAAATCCCGATCTCCAATTTTTCCAACGTTATATCCAATGCTTTTTAGATTTTTTGACGGCGTTATTAGAAGTAAATTATAACCAAGCGTTCCAACAACAAGGAGGTAAACGAAGTCGCGGTAAACGAAGTCGCAGTAAACAAAGTTGCGGAAAACGAAGTAGAAAAACAAGAAAACAAAGAAAAAATAGAAGAGTTAGGAAAACAAAAAGAAATATTGTATAATAAACTTGTAATATTGTAAGTGTATTATACTTTTCTTTACGGTTTGGTTCAACCTTTCTTAAAGGTTGATTAAGAGATCTTTCTAGTGGGGATTTCATTGGAAACAATGTAGATGGAGTTTTCAGTGATGACAATATACTCAGTTCCACTCTTATAGAACTTAGCAATGGTACTTGTATACTCATCCTCGCTCTTAACAAGCAACTTCTCACCGGTCGCCTCTTTAGCTCCAATGAGTGCCTTCTTATCGAGGGAAGCGGTCCAGTAATCGAGCAAGATGGGTTTATCGTCAACGATAGCAAGTTTAGCAGCGTGTTTCATGGTAACATCGGAAGGTAATCTGTAGTTTAATCCAGTCTCTGAAGTAGCGGCAGTAGTAGTCTTCTGACTAGTGTTAGTTTTTTGTTCTGACATTTTATATAATTTTAGATTTAAAGTCTTTAAATACTTATATTTAAAAAATGTTTTAATTTAAATATTATAAAATAACATTAAGATATAATGATTGCGAATAAAGACAACAATTTTTCATTACAAAACTTGGATAATTATAAAAAAAACATAGATAACACGACAAATGAGATTACAGAAAAATACCATATGTTAATTACAGAGTATTTCAAATTTATTACAGAAAACATAAAAGTAAAAAACACCGATTTTTCAAGATTTATTATAACACGTGGTCTAGATACAATAACAAATGTATTTAATAATATTTTTTACTATACAAAAAATATAGATCTTACTTATTTCCATTGTCAGAAATCTTTTTATTTTTATGTTGAATTTGTGGGTCAAATATCGGAAGACGAAAAGATGTTTTTACAATTATCATCACGGGACGCTACAACATATGTTTATAAAAAAACCATATATGAAATAAATGGTGAATGTAAGAAAAATCTAAATACAAATATAAATTTGAATACAGTAAATGAACAATTATCAAATATAAATAACTATATAAATATATACAAAACTCTTATTTATAAAATAATCCAAAACTGTAATCTAAGTAGTAAACAAAATAATATTGAAGTTTTTGAAAAAATATGTAAAAAAATAAATAAAACAAATTTAAATAATGCAAATGTTGTTTTATTGAATAATATAATTGATAAATTGTATTTTGTAATAGGTGATATAGATTATTTTTTTAATACAATACAAGAGTTTTTAAAAAAAATGAAACCTGCTCAATTGAAAAAATATGAAAAAAAAGTATTATATGAAACAGATGAAATAACGGAAAAACTAAATGATACCCCGGAAAGATTTATTAACTGGTTATTATCATAATTATTTCTTATAAATGAAGACAACAGATAATATGTAGACACAGAAAACTGTAATAGCAAAAGATAGTATTGTTAAAAACCATGTAACTTTGCAACCACCGCGTTGTCCACCAGTGTAGTGTGTATTGGAAGATCTAAAGAGTACTATTATTAAAATAACGCACACTAATAAAAATAGAACAGCGTTCGCTTGTTTTGAGGAACTAAAACTTACAAATTTATTCCAATCGCTCATATTTATATAATGCTATAAAAAAATTAAATATCGTAAATACTATTTTACATTTCATATTTTATATTTTTCAATTATTATCAACACTAATAGTAATATTCTTCTTGCGAATCTTCGTTTTCTTAACATCTTTCACACTATTTACAAAATTCTCGGTATTTTTCTGAGATATATTTTTATATTCATTATTTAATACGACTTTAAGAAATTCATATATAATCATAAGCACATTTTCATCACATTTACCCACAATTAACACACTACCAGTCCTGAATATCATAAAAGATACCTCATTAACATTTTTATACAATGATTTATTTTCTTCAGAAATTTGACTACCACATTGTATTCCTACATCTGGATTATAATAAAACTTACATTGTATTCCAGGATAAGAGCAAGGATCATAAATCGATTGAATGTTATACTTCATTTTTAAAATATCATATAGTTCTTCTCGATTAATGAAGAACCCACAATTGAAATTGGAGTTGATTAACACAGTTTCCTCAGAGTTTTCCTTATACGATAACTTTTCTAAAATAAAAGGTTGTAGTATTTGTATTACTTGGTTTAACAATAATTGAAATGTCGCCTCATTTTGGACGCCAGGTATTTCCAATTTTCCAGTATTAAAGACTTTAACGTGGTATTCTTTAAATATTTCGGCAACTTTCATCCTTATAATAAGGACAAAACAGTTGTAAAACGCGCTCTTCTTTTTACATCTGTAACTCATAATATCTTTTTTCGATATACCAATACTAATTTTTCGGATATCCTTAAATTTAATTCGCCCACTTGGATTATTAATATTGGTAATAACATGCTCTTCAAAATATGTCTCGCTTTTTAGTTTCGATTGAATAAAATCTAATTCCTCTAATGTAGTGCTATTAAACTTCATTTGCTTTTTAATGACACCATTAGTAGGTCTCGCATAAGGTATAACTGGTATAGACCAAAATACATCTTTTAGTTCAATAGGTATATTGAGATACGCAATTTTAGTTTTGGTGGATATATAAATATCAGAAGCTTTAGGAGTTTCAGAATTTATTTCCATTGAAAGATTTGCCGAAACAAAAGATTCAGCAGAATTAACAAAATTTTGAATGATATCTTCGTCATCAGATATATCATCATAATTAGATGATATAAAATTCTCCCATTCTTTATCTATATTTAAATTCATTTTTGTCTATATTGTCTTTGGTTATGTCTTTATATTCTTTATATTAATTTTATTTCAATTATTTTTTTATAATATAATATAAAGAATGTATTCCGGATCGCACTACATCAATGAAAGGAGTTCAATAATTCCAATTAAGAAAAACTTAACTACACCAAATACTGAGACGAGTCCAAAGGGTGAGTATAGTCGCAAGCAAAATTTTTTTGATCCGACAAAAAGTTCACCACCTAACGAGTTTATGTTAAAATTACATATGAGAATTTTGAATTATGATACAAAGTTTTATGATGTGAATGATGATAGTCGTGATAGTGAATAATAAATATGATTATTATTATTTAAATTTTGCGAATGCATTAGATTTTCTACAAAGTTGAGAAAATTTGTGTTAATATATTGTGTCTTGTTGCGAATAATATAATTTAAAAAATCCTTAATTATATTTTTTTTATCTACATTATATTTTATGCTTATCAAATGGACATAAGCACAAATATTTTCTAACTTCTCTCTCTTTGTTAATTTACTCAAAAGATTTTCCCAAACATCATTGTCAATAATAGAGACGCTCGCCTCACTTTCAAGATTATTTTTTATAATATCTTGATTTGATTGTACAAAATTAATCATACTCCTTATGTCAGATCTATAAAGTTTTTGAATATTTGAAAGAGATTTGTGTGATAAATTTAAATGTTCATTATCCGAAATATTTTTTAAAAATTCAATAATATTTTCTTTTGGCAGTTGATTAAATCGTAACCTGATAAATTCATTTTGTAATCCTTCATCTATTTTGCTAATATAATTACATATTAAACAAAATCTTACATTATTCGAGTAGTTTTGTAATAAATAACGCAGCGCTTGTTGAGCATTTTTGGTCATATAATCAACTTCATCCAAAATAACGAATTTCATTCCATTGTGAAATAGTGGTTTGGAATTAACAAAACAACTAATTTGGTTTCTGATAATATCAATACCTCTCTCGTCGGATGCATTTAAATGAATAATTAGATCTTTATTTTTTTTATTTAATTTTTCCTGATATGCATTTATAAGGTTGATTATGGTAGTTGTTTTACCGGTTCCTGGTGGTCCATAAAAAAGCAAATTAGGAAAATAAGATGTTTCAATAATGTTTTTCAAAATTTGTTTGTTTAATGGGTCTAATACAATGTCTTCGAAAATTTTTGGTCTATATTTTTCAACCCAAACATATCCACTGCTTGTCATTTAATTATGTATTACTATTTATTTAATATATAATTACTTAAATAAATTTAGAATTTAATAAAATATTTCCTATACTTAAAATATTATGGAGGAAATTATTAACGCAATTAAAAAAAGTAGTATCCAAATCGAAGAAAAGGTTAGACGTTCTGCTTTAGATGGATTTCAAGGAAATATAAGCGACTCTACAATAAATAGTTCAGGAGATGTCCAAAAAAAACTAGATGTAATTACAAATGAAATAATGATAGAAAATTTAACAAAAACTAAATGTTGTTGTATATTACTTTCAGAGGAAAATGAAGAAGCAATTATAATAGATGACGAGTTTCGCGGTAAATATATGGTAGCGTTTGATCCATTAGATGGATCGACCAATATAGATTGTAATGTTTGTATTGGGACCATTTTTTCTATTTATAAAGAGTCTGATTTAAATGAGATCAAAATAAGTGATAATTTGAAAAAAGAAATTTTAAGAAATGGTTCAAATATAATTTGTGCGGGGTATGTTTTATATGGTCCTGCAACAGAAATGGTAATAACAATAGAAGACAAACCAGGAGTTCAAAAATACACATTGGATACAGATAAAAAAGAATATATTTACACAGGAGAAATAGATATTTCAAATAAAACAAAAAAAATATACTCAATAAATGAATCTAATTGTGAAAATTGGTTTCAAGATATAAGTGAATATATCAATTTATATAAGACACCAAATACTAAATATACACAACGATATATAGGATCAATGGTAGCAGACGTTCATAGAACATTACTATATGGAGGAATGTTTAGTTATCCAGCAGACACAAAAAATAAAAATGGAAAATTACGGGTAATTTATGAATGTTTTCCAATATCAAAAATTATGGAAAAAGCAGGTGGTGAATCAATTATAGGTAATTTTAGTAGAAAGCGAATATTAGATATTAACCCAACAGATATTCATCAAAGAACACCTGTTTTAATGGGACAAAAAGAAGAAATAATAAAATATGTAAAAAGTACACGAGATATAATGTTAAATAATTGCTATAAAAAAATTTCAGAAGATAATAATTATCTTTTTGACTTTGATAATTTTTATGATTATTTTGATTAATTAAAAATTGAATTAAAATATTAAAGATAATTAATGAACAAAAACTATAATGACTACTTCGAATAACGCTTCTGGATATCTTGAATTATTTATTGGACCAATGTTTTCGGGCAAGACCTCGAAGATATTGGATATTTATAAACAATGTAAATTTTGTAACATACCAGTAACAATTATAAATCACACAATTGATATAAGATATCACGACACAATGGTTTCAACTCATGACCAAATAATGGCGCCGTGTTTACAAGCGCGTGAACTAAATGACATTTGGACAGATTGTGGATATAAAAAATCAGGTGAAAAGAAGGATTTATGGGCCCACGGTGCCGTAAGAGACTCTGATGTGATTTTAATTAATGAAGGTCAATTCTTTCCTGACTTATATGATGTGGTTTTAGATATGTTAAGATGTAATAAAAAAATATATATTTGTGGATTAGATGGAGATTTTGAACGAAAAAAGTTCGGACAAATTTTAGATTTGATTCCATTATGTGATAAAGTGACAAAGTTGACATCATTGTGTTCACAATGTAAAAATGGCACACCTGGAATATTCTCAATGCGTTTGACAAATGAAACTGCTCAAACAGTGGTAGGAACTGATAATTATATTCCTGTATGTCGTAAATGTTATACATCTTCAAATGTTCTATAAAATGTAGTATATGCTTAATATATATTTTAAAACAATTTAAATTTGTCTCTCTTTATAATTTATAATTTATTATGGTAAATAATGTTGTAACTGCTGTTGCTGAAACAAAACAAAAAAGAGGAAGAAAACCAAAAAACGCTACCGCTGCTAAAGTATTAGAAGAGAAAAATACAACTCCTGAAATCAATAACAATGGTTGTAATGATAATAATATTATTTTTTCTATTCAAGAAACTAAAAATGATGAAAATGACGATACTAATGATGATATTAATAACAATGACGCTAATGTAATTATTACAACTCAGGAAGAACAGAAACCAGGAGGTAAAAAACGCGGACGGAAACCAAAGGGTGGTAAAATAATACAACAAGTTGTTCCATTGAATAATAATAAAGAAGTGAAACCCAATGTTATTTTACATCTTAAATGCTGTTTAAAAGATCTACAATCAAACTCGTCAGTATCAACAAATATTGAATCCTTTAATTTTTTAGCAAAAAATGATTTAAATTATGAGATAATTAATTCTAATCAAAATAATAATTATAGTAGTAATTATAGCAATAACGCTATTTTGAACAATATTTCACATAATGATAATAATGATAACGATAATGATATATATGATGATGATTATTATTCAAAAAATAAAGATAATGATATTCGTGAGATTTGGAAGAAACTAAAGGTTTTAGAGCACAACTTACATATTAATAACATAAGTAATAAAAAATCGGCGTGTTTTTGGTGTACTTGCGAATTTGACAATCCGCCCATATACATTCCCAAACATTTTATCAAGGATTCTTATCATGTTTATGGGTGCTTTTGCAGTCCTGAATGTGCCGTCGCTCATCTTATGGAAGAAAATATAGACAGTTCAGCCAAGTTTGAAAGGTATCATTTAATTAATAATATTTATTCTAAAATTTATGATTATAAGAAGAATATTAAACCAGCGCCAAACCCATTTTATTTATTAGATAAATATTATGGTAATTTGAGTATTCAAGAATATAGATCTTTATTAAGAAACGAAAGATTATTTTTGGTTGTTGATAAACCATTAACACGTATTTTACCGGAATTACACGAAGATAATGATGATTTTATTATCAACAACAAAATTATACCGGCAAATACACTTTTAATTAAAAAGAAGTTACAAAAAAAACCTCAAACTAAAAATAATATTTTGAGTGAAAAATTTGGACTATCGCAATAAAATAAAATAATATACTAGATAATGTTTAGTATATTATTTTTTATTTATTTATAGTATAATGGATAACTTTAATTATAACAATGATTCTGATTCTATTTTGTCGAATATTAAAAATATAATTAGTTATGTTATAGAAAACCATCATAAATTTGTTTTATTGGCATTAGTATTTGTTATCATTTACTTTGTAGATTATATTACGTATATTAATACATTATTATATGCGGGACCGTCAGTGCCAGGTTTACCCAGTTTGAAAACACCTACGCCACCATTACCTCATATAGAAAATCCTAAAGCAAAACGAACTACACGCCGAAGACGATAGTTTTATTTTTTATTTTGTTTCCTAGATTTTCCTTTTCTAAGTTTTCTTGTTTTTCTTCTGCGTTTTTTCGATCCACCCATATATTCTTCATTAGGAAACAATTGATATATTCTATCTTCTAACTTTTTTTCAACATCGTCAGATAAATACCCATAAGATTTACCTATTTTTGGGTTTGTATTATCAACTGTCATTTTGTCAAAATCAGTTTCTGGGTTAAATGACCCATTTTTAATTTTAGCGCTCAATTGTGCTTTAGTTGCATATGTATATTGTGACAAATTTGGAGTTGGACCTCCTCTAGATGAACCTTGTGCTGCGCCTTGTGCTGAACCTTGTACTGAACCTTGTGCTGCACCTTGTCTTGTGCTTGGTGAACTAAACATGCCTCCCATTTATATAAATAATAAAATATTATAATACTTTTATAATATATAAAAAGATGGATACAAAGAAAATTTTAGGAGGTATTTTGGTTTTTATTTTGGTAATTATTTTAATTAATTTGTTAAATAAACATACAATTACTATTACTAGTACTAAAGTGGTTACTGCAAAGCAACCAAATACTTATGTAGTTCATACTAAACCTGTTTATTATCCACACTATAACCCATATAAGGCACAATATTACAACTAAATTATATTATTTATATAATTATATAATTATATATAAATAATGGCTAATCCTCTTCTTATGTATGCGCCACATGCTCCAGGTGCGCCACCATTTCCTGCTATTAATGAATGTATTGATTGTGTGACTGATTGGGTAACACGATATTTAGGAGATAGAACATTTACCTATACACATAATGGTGTTCAAATATGGGGTGGTCCAATACAGAATAGACCAACAATTCGTGATCTTGTGTCAGGTTATATAAATGGTATTATTGGAGCATACACAAGATACCATGGCACTCCGAGTGCTCTCGATTATAGAGATATGTATAATCAACTTTTAGATAGTTATAATAGTTTGGATTATAATACTATGGAACAAAGATGGGCGGCATTAAAACAACAAGATCCAACACGATATAATGATATGCCTATTTTTAATGGTACAAATACATCAGGTAGATCACCTAAAGACTTTTGGAGAGGTGAAATAATGAATCAAGCAGCGTATCGAGCAGATCATTTATTATTTAGAGGTGCAGGTACAAATAGTTATTTTGGACTTGATAAGTTTTTAGATAGTAACAGGTGGATGAATAAACCAAATTCTTCATTGGGACATTGGGGACCAGATGGACAAGGTGGATCACCTCCCCCATTTAACACTATTTTCAGAGAATATATCAGATGTTTTTTGAGATTATTTAAAGAATTATTTCCAGATTATCCTGATTTTAATGGTGGTTCTAAACTAAAAAGGAAAAATAGAAAAACTAAAAAACACAAAAATAAAAAAAATAAAAGTAAAAGAAAAAGACCTAGACGATATTAAAGTTTACGCGCTTCACCCTTTTCAACGCGTTCCTGATAATTGCGCATATTGCTATCAAGACGATAACGTAATTGCTTATAAATCTCCTGATTTACAGATTTAACCGGTTGCGCTTTTTTATCGGTTACTCCCAAATATGATTTAATTACTGCAATGTGGTCGTAATTAAATTCCTTAAGTTTTTCCTTCGCAATTTCCTCGGTATAATCGGTTTGCCTCATAATTATTTGAACTTTCTCATCGATTTGTCCAGTTTCAACAAATGAAATATTATCTGTCATATATGAATTAGATAAATTATTTTTTAAATCATATTAAACGAATAGTTATATATATAATTAATAAAATGGATAGAGCAAACGCTATTACAAGATTAAATACTGAAGAAATTGTTAATGAAGTGAATAATGTTATTAAAAAGGGTTTGGATAAATTATTAGGCGATCATTTGTATCGTTATGAATTATTAGAAAGAACACATGAAGCAATTATGAATTTGCCAAGTGTTAGAAATCATCTAAATCAAAATCCATATGATACTACACAAACTGATTTTGTAAAGCAGCATAATTATGATACTAAAGCAAAAAATGATTTAGATAAAATGATGAAATATGAGGCATTAATTGAAAATTTATCAAATAAAGTTGTTGAGTTGACAAATGAAATTAATAAACTAAAATCAAGAAATGTTAAGGATGATTTAAAACCTCAAGATGAAGATCATGATGAACAGATTGTTGTTGTGAAACTTGAACAAAGGGAAAATATTAAGTTAGAGATTGAAGAGAATATTTGTAATGATGATACAAGTTCAGAAGAGGAAGAAGAAGATAATGTTAGTGAATCAGAAGAGCAAGAAGAATCAGAGGATGCGTCAGTCGCAAATGTAGAAGAAGATGAAGAAGAAGAAGAAGATGAAAATATATGTTCAGAATGTGATTGTAAGGTTATTTTAAAGGAGGATATTATTATTGTGGATGGTAAAAAATATTGTGGCGCTTGTGACCCAAGTACAGTAAACGATAATGAATTAGAAGAGGAAGAAGTTGAAGTAGAAGTGGATGATGAAGTAGAGACTGAAAAATCAGAAGAAGAGGTAGAAGAAGAAGTAGAAGAAGAGGAAGAAGAAGTAGAGGAAGAGGAAGAGGAGTATATTGAAATTGACATTGATGATGTGACCTATTGTACAAACAATGAGGAGAATGGATTTATTTATGAAGTAACTGAAGATGGCGACCTCGGTGACAAAGTTGGATATCTAAAGGACGGCGAACCATTCTTTTACGCTGATGAAAAATAAGATGTCCTTTTCTTTTCCATCTATGAAAAATAAAATATACGCATATAATAAAAATTAATGATAAATTTATGCGCACCGGCAATTATTTATTTAATTTTCTCCATTACTCAAATACTAATAGATACATTTAAGGGTCTTTATAATACTGCTTTTATGAAATTAATAGTTATGGTAATGGTGACACTATTATTAAATATTCTTTGTGAAAAGGGGTTAAGCGTTGTTTCTTGGATTATTGTATTTATTCCATTTATTATGATGACAGTAATAGTAAGTATGTTATTGTATATTTTTGGTCTAGATGCGTCTACTGGAAAATTAAATTATTCTAGTAGTAATACTAATACTAATGCTATAAATGGTGTAACTGTTGATTCTTTAGGAAATATTATAATCTATGATCCTGAATATAACTCATCACAAAACCCTGTTTACTTCCAATCACCAAATATAATTGTTCCAAATCCTGCAAATAATAATACACAACCCTCAACACAAAGTACTACTTATCCTCCACCGCCACCGCCACCACCAAATTCTTCAAGCAGTCCTGCTTATCAAAGTTAAATCAAAGTTAAATCAAAGTTAAATCAAAGTTAAAATATTAATAAATGATTTAAAAATAAAATTATTTATTAATTATAATGATATCTTTTATTGTAAACACATTAAGAACATTTATATTCGCAGCTTTGTTAAATGATTATCTAAAAAGAAATCACCCTGAAAAATATAAGGATTTTATTGTAACTTTTTCATATAATGTTATTTATTTATATAGTAAAATCAAAATTTTGTACATTAATACTGCAAAGATTGTAAATAAGAAAATTGAAGAAAATCCCAAGTTACTCAAGTTAAAAAATGATTTGGACTTACTATTGAAGTCTAAAACTGGTATGCCAACTATGCTAGAATACGTTAGAAATGGTAATTCTGTTAATATAATATCTGATAAAGGTGATGACGAATGTGATTTTATGATATATTCTTGGTTAGATGATAGTAAGAATTGTTTAAATAAAAAAATAGTTTATGATTTACAGGAACCACTATCATTTTCTGAAGTTTCGGAAACCAAATTCTTACTTGTTGAAATAAAATTAGGAGAGGAAAATATACATAAGGTTGATTTTAAAACAGATGAATTTAATTTTTATATAATTGGAAACAAATTCACTAGACAATTTTTCATTTATTATTTAAAACAAATTTTAAAAAATGATGAAGAAGTTAATGATGAAACTAAAATTTATCTTAAAATAATTGACAACAATGTTGATACGATTGAAATGGAAATTACTAATAAAACTGACGGGATTTTGTTGGAGAAAAATGGATATAAATTAATAAATAATAGTAAAAGTGATAATAATGAAGAAAAAGAATAATATATATATTTAAAACTATTTAAAAAAAAATTGAAATATTTAAATACAAATGGAATCCCAGCAAAACACAATGACAACTGAAACACCAAATATGGAAGAATATAATAAGTTATCTGACAGATGGACACTTTGGGCACATTTACCTCATAATACTGATTGGAGTATTAAGAGTTATATACCAATTTCAACATTCACAACCGTAGAAGAAACGATAGCTGTAACCGAGACATTGCCTGCAATTTTAGTAGAAAACTGTATGTTATTTATGATGCGCGAAGGTATTAAACCGACATGGGAGGATCCAAAAAATAGGAATGGAGGGTGCTTTTCATACAAGGTATCAAATAAAAATGTTTATAAGGTTTGGAAAGAACTTACTTATGTTGTAGTTGGTAATACAATTAGTAAGCAGATGTCATATGTGAATTGTGTGAATGGGATTACCATTTCGCCAAAAAAGAATTTCTGTATTATAAAAATTTGGATGTCGGATTGTTCAAATCAGAACCCGATGGTTGTTACAAGCGATTTGAAAGGTTTGTCACCGCAAGGATGCTTATTTAAAAAACATACACCTGAATATTAATAATAATATAAAATATTTATAATATCAGTTTAAAAATTTCTTAAGATATTAAAATATAATGAAGTATCCATACATTATATTTTATAGATTTGAAAAGTATGCTGAAATCATTGATAATTTTTTAATTGCAAATAACGAAAAACTCGATTGTTCTTTATTTTTTACAAGTGATAAGGAAGATCTAAATAAACTTTTTGATTCAAATTATCAGTTATTAATTACTTATGGAGATAACGAATCTGAATATATACCAAATGTTAACTCTATAATAGCAGATAGAATGCACAAAAGATGGATTCATTTTAAAGAAATAACAAATATTGATGAATTTAATAGAGGTGTCAATTATTGTTTTATACATAATTGTACATTAGAAAGGCAGATTGTAAGACCTGTTTTTTCTGTTTTTACACCAACATACAATTCTTATCATAAAATAATTCGCGCATATAATAGTTTGAAAAACCAAACATTGAAAGACTGGGAACTTATAATTTTGGACGACTCGCCTGACGATGATCATTTTAATTTCTTGAGAGAATTAATGATAAACGATTCTAGAGTTCGTCTTTATAGAAAAAGTGAAAATAATGGAAATATTGGAAACGTAAAAAACGAAGCAGTTGGTTTATGTAGAGGAAAATATGTATTAGAGTTTGATCATGATGATGAAATACTACCGTTTGTATTAAACGACGCCGCTACATATTTCGACGCAAATCCTGATGTCGGTTTTATTTATATGGATTGTATTTCATTATATGAAAATGGTACAAATCATTTTTTTGGTGATTTTATTTGTAAAGGTTATGGTAGTTATTATTGTCAAAAATATAATGGAAAATGGGTTAATGTTTATAATACACCAAATATTAATAATATTACATTGAGTCATTTAGTGTGTTGCCCTAATCACCCGCGAATTTGGCGTAAAACCGCACTAATTGCTGCCGGAAATTACAGCGAGTTTTTACCAATTTGTGATGACTATGAAATTTTACTAAGAACTGCTATTACAACAAAAATTGCTAAAATACATAAGTTTGGTTATATCCAATACATGAATGATAATAACAATAATTTTTCTTTAATAAGAAACGCTGAGATTAATCGTATTGGTCCATATTATATAAGTCCAATGTTTTACAATCATTTTAAAATAAATGAGCGTATGAAAGAATTAGATGCATATGAAGATGAAAAATATATTCATAATTATAGTAAAATTTGGGAAAGAGATGATAAAATATATACACATAAATATTGTAACAAGATAGTGAATCTAGATTACGATAAACAATATTGTATTATTGGATTAGATTCTCTATTTTTAAATAAAGATAAGATTTCTTCTCTCTATAAGGATCACAGAAACGATTTTTATATAATTGATAATAAGTGTGAACTAGGTTATTTACAGTATATGTTAGACATCAACGGATTTGACAGATTTAAATGTTATACACTAATAGATGAACCCAAAGAAATATTAATAAAATATTTTATGTTACAGTATAAATCATGTGAAATATATGAGATTATCGATAATTTTGTATATAAACCAAAATATAATACGGATTTAGACCAACGTCATTTAGTAATTAATAGTCTAATAAATAATTCTGATGACGCATATTTGGAAATAGGTGTTGAAACAGGATATACATTTAATAATGTAGATATTCAAAATAAAGTAGGCGTTGATCCGTTACCACATTTTGAATCGGAACATTTGGTTCTTAAAACATCAGATGAATACTTTTTAGATAATAAAAATATAGAAAACAATAAAAAATTCGATATTATTTTTATTGATGGACTACATCAATGTGAGCAAGTTGCCAAAGATATTAACAATAGTTTACACTGCTTAAATCAAAACGGAAAAATATTATTGGATGATATAATACCATTAAATTACGATGAACAATTAAATGTGCCGGTTAAATATGAAATTCAAAATGGAGTTCTGAAAACGTTAGTTCCATGGACTGGTGATGTATGGAAAACAATGTATCATATTTTATCTCTCTATTCTGAATACATTGATTTCCAATATTTTTATCATTCGAATTATCGAGGTGTTGCGGTTCTACAAATTAAATCGTTTTTTCAAATTGATTCTTCAGAGTTTGATTTAATTAATAATTACACTTATGAAACTGATTTCGAAAAATATATTGAGTTAATTGAAAATTTTGCATAATTAATTAGAGAATATTTGATATCTAATTAATTTAATCTATTAAATTACTGTGGACATAAATTAGTTACAGGCCAAAGATAATTTACTGTAGTTGGGTTCATAACAAATGTCTGATTAGGTTGTCCATAGTTTAATATTTTGTAAAGCCAACATGTAGATGTAGAACTATCAAAATAGGGTACCGTGTTTAGTCCTGAATTACCTGGACATCCAGTATTACTAATAGTTTGATCGCAATTATAAGAATATGGTTGAGTTGCTGATGGAGTATAACATCCACAGTTTTGTTTCAATGTATTAGGAGATTGGTTTGATGCTGAAGATTTGTTAAAATGTGAAATTCTTGACGCATTTTTACCAACGCACCCTAAACTACTTTTAGAATTACATCTAAAAGTAGACTGACTGCTTGCTAGTTTTTGTTGAAAACTGGTATTAGATGCAAAGTCTGAACTTGAGAAATACCTAAAAGGAATACTTTTAACCATTATATATATAATAAATATAATAAATATAATAAATATAATAAATATAGTGAGTATCTATTTAAAATAATAAATATAGTCAGTATCTATTTAAAATAATAAATATTTTCTACACACTTGATTGGTTTCTTTGAAGTAATCGTTTTTTTACCTTCAACCTTTACAGTTTCATGAATTGTCATTTTATCATTATTTTCAATATTTTCAATATTAGTTTTCAATTTATCAATTTCACATATTTTAAAGGAAGATTGCTTCATATATAAATATTAAAATATAAATTTTAAGTTATATTATTTTAAAATTACTTATTAAAGATTTAAAATATATTTGATATAAATGGAATTAATAGACTCCAATATGTTAAAATTAAAAGAACCACATTTATGTTTAAATATGATTGTTAAAAATGAAGGTCATATTATAAAGAATACGTTAACAAAACTTTTAAAAAAGATTCCATCTATTGATTATTGGGTTATTTCAGATACTGGATCAACTGATAAAACCAAAGAAATCATTATAGAATTCTTTAAAGAGAGAAATATTCCTGGTGAATTATTTGATGATGAATGGAAAGATTTTGGGCATAATAGAAGTCTCGCACTAGAACACGCATTCCAAAAAAGTAAATATTTATTAGTATTTGACGCTGATGATGAAATATGTGGTGATTTTGTTTTACCAGATTTAAAACTAGATTCGTACCATTTACAATTTGGTGACGCAAATGGTGTCAGTTATACAAGAATTCAATTTATTAATAATAAGAAAAAATGGAAATATATTGGTGTTTTACACGAAACAATTACCTGTGTTGATCACCATGATAGTTCAGATATTATCAAAGGCAATTATTATACAATTTCTGGCAAAACTGGTGCAAGAAGTTGTGATCCAAATAAATATCAAAAAGATGCATTAATTCTTGAAAAGGGGTATAATGAAGCGAAACAAAATAATGACATGTTATATATCAGATACGGGTTTTACTGTGCTAATAGTTATTATGATTGTGGAAAGTGGGAAGACGCTATTAAATGGTATAAAACCACACTTGAAAATAACAATTGGGAGCAAGAAAAATATATATCATGTTTAAGATTATACAATTGTTATAATGTTTTAAACCAGAAAGAGACCGGGATTTTCTATCTAGTGAAATCATTTTCTTACGACAAAGAGAGAGTTGAATGTTTGTACGAATTAGTTAAATATTATTGTTGCAATGATTTAAGTGATATTGCTTACAATTACTATAATATTGTCAAGACATTTTATAACGAAAAATATTTAATAAATGGATTAAATAATAAGTTATTTTTGGATACCAGTAAAGCAAATCTATTTTTACCATTTTATATGATCTTGGTATGTGATAAGGTAAAAGATTATGAAACTACTTTACAAATGTATAAAATTATCTTTACAAAGAAACATATAGAGAGAAATAAACACTATATTGGGAATATGTTGTATAATTTACAATTTTTCATAGAGAATGATATATTTAAAAGTCATACATCATTTTTAAAATTATTCCAAGAATATATCAATTTTTTGATTTCCATTGATTATCCTATTCACGATCATTATGATTTCATGTTTAAATATGAAAAATACGGTATAGTATTACCAAAAGTTGTTGATCCTACCTTCTCTCTTGATGAATGTTTTAATAGTAAAAATATATTGGTTTATACAGGTTACGCTCCTTTTAGATGGAATTATACATATAGTCTTAACAACGCTTTAGGTGGTTCTGAAACAGCAATCGCATCTTTAACCAAAAATTTCCCCAAAGATTATACAATTTATGTAACCGGAGATGTTGAAGAAGAAAAAATAGACAATGTTATTTATATTCATGTGAATAACTTGAAAAATTTAATTAAAACAACATCGTTTCATACCATTATTGTTTCGAGATACCTAAATTTTTATGAACTTTACAGAAATTTTTCAGCATATCAAACGTTTATTTGGGCGCATGACATAACATTATACGCATATGGCACAGATTTATCAGTTGAAAGCATTTTAGCAAAATGGTCAACAAAAATAACCGGTTGTATTTGTCAAACAGAATGGCACAAGAATTTATTTCTCTCTTCATTCCCTCAATTAAAAGGAAAAATACATATAATAAACAATGGAATTAATCAAAACATGTTTACTTCTACTAATAATATAAAAGTAAAGAAGGTAACCAATAGATTTATTTACACATCGTGTAGTGAACGGGGTTTGTACAAATTAGTCAAATTATGGGAAGATATTTTGGAGAATTTACCAGACGCTGAATTAGTGATTTCTTCTTATAACAATTTTCCAAATTCAGAGGAAGATAAAAAGATACAAGAAATTATTAATAAAACACCATCAATTAAGCATTTGGGTAAATTAAATAGAACCGAATTGTATGACCTAATGTCGAGTGCTGAATATTGGTTATACCCTAGTTATTTTCAAGAAACATCTTGTATTACTTCTCTCGAAATGCTCGCATCAGAAGTGATTTGTTTTTATTATCCAGTTGCTGGATTAGTAAATACTGTTGATAAATATGGCATACAAGTTTCAGAAGGAAATGAAATCGATAAAATATTGAATTATGAATTATTATACAATAAAACTGAACTTAAAAGAAAAGGAAGGGAATATGCTTTATCGTGTAGTTGGAAAAATAGAGCAGACTTATGGTGTAATTTATTATTTAATAAAGATAATATATTCGTAAATCCAGATATTGAAAATGAGAATGATAAAAATGTTTCTAAATATATTAAAATCATTAATCTCAAAAAGAGAGAAGACAGAAAAAAATCATTAGAAAACCAATTTGAGAGAGAACACATATCAATTAATAATTATGAATTTATTGAAGCAATAGATGGAAAAGAGTTAAAACCAACTAGGGAATTATTTTTATTATTTGAGAGAAATGATTTTAACTATAAAAAGGGGACAATGGGTTGTGCATTAAGTCATATTCATTTATGGAATGAATTAGTTAATGACGTTAAAAACGAATATTATGTAATTTTAGAAGATGATGTATATATTTGCGATAATTTTAAACAACATTTAGACTCTGTATGTAAATTATTTGTTGAACAAAAACTAGAACATTTAGCCTTAGGAGAATATAATACTAATAAACTGTTCCCTTCAACCAATTATAAATTTAATGTATATCCTAAGAATTTGTACGAAGGTTGGAATAGTTTTTTTGCTTATATACTTAGCAAAAGTGCTGCTAAAAAATCGATTGATTATATTAATAATTGTTCAATCAAATGTGCTATTGATAATCCACAAGCATTTGGTTATATATTGAAATATAGCAGTTTAAATGTTAAATTAGTGCATTGTGAAATAGTAAATAATTTTGGAAGCGATATTCAAACAAATAACAATGATGATTACTTTGATTCTACTATTTTAACCAATACAAAAACGCTAATTACCGTTTCTTTTTGTGATTGGTGGCAAAATGAATATTGCGGCGGAGCATTTGATGTAAATGATAATTTTTTTACTAATTTATTAAGAAATTATGGTAATAATCTAGTTGTATCCATTGTTAGACCAAACGAAAATCCTGATATTTTATTTTATAGTATTTTTGGAAATTCGCATCAATATTATAAATCGGGAAGAAAGGTTTTTTTCTCAGGAGAACCTTATGGAGTAAAAGACGAAGCAGATTTTAACATAACATTTGATGAAAATTCCTATAAAAATACAAGGGTTCCTTTGTGGTTATGTTATTTTAGTAATTCTTTGCTTAATGAATGTGTAAAAAGAAAAAATAATACAAATGATATTCCATGTAGAGAAAAATTCTGTTCTTTTATTGCGACTGGACCAGGATTATCAAAAAACCGTCAAGAATTTGTTGAAAAATTATCCAAATATAAAAAGGTAGATTGTGGAGGGAACTTTTTAAATAATATAGGTTATATTATTCCTCTTGGAATAAATTGTTCTGGTAAAATTGAACATAATAATAATTATAAATTTGCTATGGCATTTGAAAGTACAATTTATCCTGGTTATGTTACTGAAAAAATCTGCGATATTTTTAAGTCAAATTGTATCCCTATATACTGGGGTCATCCTGATGTTGTGAAAGATTTTAATCCTAAGACATTTATTAATGCAAATAATTTCTCAAATTTTGACGAATTAGTTGAATACATTAAAAAAGTTGATAATGATGAAAAATTATATAAATCGTTTTTTAAAGAACCAATGTTAACTGCAAAATGGTTAGATATTTTAAATGATCCAAATAAATGTTTTTATAAAAATTTAGCTGATAAAATTGTTGGTGGTCAAACAAAATTATTTGATAATTTAATTAAAAACAAAAATGATACTAATTACAAAAAAACTATAAAATATAATGATGATTTATGGGTATTATATGCATGTAATAATCATAATTTTAAAGTTATTGAAGATTATGTTAATAGCTTGAAACAAAATTATAATATAGTTTATACCCAAGATATTGATTATGTTTTAACTTGTAATCCTAAAAAAGTTAGTTATATAATATACATTTTAGATGATAGAATAATTAATAAATATAAAAATACAAATGTAGAATTAGGTTTTTTAAACACAGAACCACTATCTATTTCTTATAATTTAGAAATAGTAAAGAACTATATAAAAAAATATCCATATTTAAAATTGTATGATTATAGTTATTCAAATTTACAAATTTTGTTAAAAAATAATATATACGCTGAGTTATTAGAGTATGAATTTTATGAAAAAGAAAATTATTTTTTGAAAGAACTAAATTTAAAAGAACCAAAAATATATGATTTTGGAATAATAACATACGGAAATACTAAAACAAATACTATTGAAAATTTATTTCACAAGAAGAAAGAGATAGTAAATAAATTGATTGAAGAGGGATTTAAAATACATATTATTTCTGGATGGGGTGAAGAGAGAGATAAAGAATTAGTCAAATGCAAAATAATTTTAAATATCCATTCCATATTAGGAATTAATAATAAAATATATTATAGTAAAACTTTTGAACATATTAGATGTAATAGATTATTAGACGCAGATTTTAAAATATTATCAGAAGATTCAATATATTCTAATAGTTTGATAAGTAAATATAATAATTTAAAATTTATTAATTATGATGATTTTAAAAATATTAAGTATTCGGAAAATATTTGGGAGGATTTTGATTTTGTTCAAAATAAAAAATTTTGTTTTATTCATAGTTGTAATATTGAAAATGTAGGTACATATCGTTTAGAATATTTAATAAATAATTTAAAAAATACAAATTGTATTGATATATTTGATAAAATTTTTATTATTAATATTGGTTTACCAATTAACAATAATTATGGTATAAAATTTGAATTAATTAATTACTCTGAAAATACGCAATTATTTGAAACGCCTACTATAAATTTTATAAAAGATTTTTCTGAAAAAATGCCAAATTGTTATATTTTATACTTACACACAAAAGGGATTAGTTATATGAAAGAAGAAATTAAAATAAATGATTGGATAAATTATATGTTGTATTTTCTAGTAGAAAAACATACTATTTGTACTTCTGCATTAGATAATAATTATGATACTGTTGGGTGTAATTATAGTAATGATTTAGATAAGGAATGTTTTAGATATACACACCCTTTTCCACCTCCTCATTACAATGGTAATTTTTGGTGGGCAAATACAAATTATCTAAGAAGTTTACCAAAATTATCTATGGAAATAATTGAAAGGAATGCACCAGAATTTTGGTTGTTTAAAAATAATCCAATTTTTTATAATTTACATTCATCTAATATAAATCATTACCATAATGAATATCCTAGATATTTTTATGAAAATAAATAAAAAAAATAAATAGAAAATTAATAATAAATAAACTTATTATTTATTATTTTATAAAATTTTAGAAATATCTAATAATTAATATATCATTTTAAACAACTATATTTTTATTAATAACAAAAACAATATCATCATATCTATTTTTAATATGTCTTAAATCATAAATTTCAATATATTTTTGTAAATGTAATGGTACCACATTTTTTAACTCTTCAATCCATTCAATAGATTGTACATCTTCAATCATGAGTATACCATCTGTAGCCATAACCTGAGTATATAATTTGATAAATTGTTTCATACTCTCTAATGAATGGGGACCATCATCTAATAACATATCAAAAAATATATTTTTATTCAAAAATGTTTTGGTAAAAAAATCTTCATCATAAGCATCCGTAGATGTATATAAAATTATTTTTTCATTATTTTGAATACCATCCCAAATCGTATTTATATGTTTAATATCTAATGCATGGATAGTAGCATTTGAAAAATAGTCACACCATAATTTTATACTACCACCATTTGAAATACATACACCATCATTACCCTCACCAATACCTATTTCTAAAATATTTTTAGCTGAATATTTTTTTGAACATAACAAATTTTCATATAAATTTAAATATGAATGTCTTGTATTTTTGTCAGTTCTTAAATTATCAACAATATCGGATAAAGTTTTGAAATCTGTATTTTCTATTTTTATATTATTTTTTATAATTTCGTTTCTTTTAATATTATACATATCAATAAAAATATTTTTTGATGCATTATTTCTTACATATAATAAATAACTAAATGTTGAACCGACACGTGTATCAAAATTCCAATTACCAATATAAATATTATTACACATTTGACCCATTAGTAAATCAATTATAGCATGTTGTTCTCTTCCGTCAAATATATTTTTTTTTGTATAATAAAATTTGTAATCATTTTCTTTTAAAAAATGTATAACATTATTATTTAAATCATATGATAATACAAAAATAATATCCTCTTTTGAAAAATATTTTTGAATTAAATTAATGTATTTATTTTGAGAATAATTATCATATTCTTCTTGTATCATATTATTATCTTTAAGTAGATGACCTGTCATATCTTTTTCAGTTCGTAAATGTATTACATTTATTTTTTTATTCTCTAAATCTATTTTTGGAATATTAATATAATCATTATTTTTGTCAATCAATATAGCTATTTCACTATATTTTATATGTCTAGTATTAAATTTTATATTTTTTAATAAAGATTCAAACAAAAATGTATTATTAATATAACAGTCATCTATTTGTTGCCAATTTATAATATTTGTTGCATTTTGTAAATCAATTATAATATCGTTATAAATATATTCAGAATATTCTTCAGTAATCTTAATATCATTGATTGAATAAGATATATATAATTTTTTCATTTCTCCAATAAATGGATCTCCTTTAATATTATTTAATATAGTTCCTGTAGGGATAACCAACTTATTATTTGTGTAATACAAATCTAGTATTTCTTTTGTTATATCAATATTTGTATCATTCACACCATAAATAATACTATCTATATTAAATGATAAATTATTTCTATCAAATACAATTATTCCATATTTTTGTAATAAAATATTTAAATAATGAATGTCCAGTATTTGACTTATTGGACAAAACTTATTTGTCATAGGCTCTAATCTAAAATTGCCAATAACAAGATTATTTTTTTTATTATTTATACAATAAATAATTCCATATACTATAAAAAATATTTCATTTGTTAATCCTGTGCCTAACCAGTTTGGTTCTAAAAAGAAAGTTTTTGACATAAAATTATTATTATTTAATATTTAAATAGTAATAATTTTATTATATTATATAATTAATAAATACATATGACATAATGAAATCACAGAATAACGATATTTATCATTTGTTTACATGATATATGATGCCGTTATTATGAACCAATATATTAAGAGGGAAGATTTGCCAAACACAATTTAATCTCACCAAGACTAGCAACATTATACTTGACAACAAGTGGCAAATCATTTTCCAAGTAGACCTCAATTTGGGAACAAAGATTAGTGCATTTAATGAAATATCCAAGGTTCTTTAGAGAGAATTCACCCTGAATAATTTTAGAAGAATCTTGCTTCAAAACAAAACCCATACTGCCATCCGATTCAGCGCGATGAATTTCGGCAGAAGCAAACTGTCCAGAGCATTTAAATATGAGTTCATTACCAACAGATTTAATTTCCAATTTGTCAGAAATACAAGATAAATCACGAATGATTTTTTGGAAATCAGCGGAAGGCAAAGTAATAATAGATGAGAATTTAACATCTGGATACTCAAGTTCTTCTTGATCAGGTTCAATAAGACGCAATTTCTGAGTCTTGCATTGTTTTATCTCTCCATTCTCAAATTTTAGCGCCAAATGTGAAACAATACCGTCAACATAATCCGCGTTTTCAATATAAATGGTTAAAGTATCATCATTATCAATTGAGTTAATCAACTTAAACAAGTGAAACATATTAACACCAATAATAATTTTTTCCTTTTTACATTCATAGAATTCGAAATTTTGTGCGGCCAAATAAAGATGAGCCAAGATAGTATGAGATTTATCCATATTAATAATTCGGATTCCATCGGGTTCAAAAGTAATATTGGTTTCTAATAGAATATCCTTTAGAGCAGTCATTAATGTTCTAAATGGTGCAATTTGTACAGTTTTAATTGTTAAAACATTTCCATCGGTTACACACTGCGTTTGATTTTTGGATTTATCTGTAAAAGTAGACATTATACTAGTTTTTAATTTAAATCTTTAAATACTTATGGATTTAAATTATTTTATTGAATTACCTAATTATAATTTTAAATTCAATTATCACAATTACATATTTTTAATCAATTCTTGGGTTTCTAGGTCATTATTATTCATAATATTTTCTAGAGATTTTACATTATTTGCTGCCATTTTATCATTTGTCAAAAAACTAATTAAATCCAATATAATCTTAATTTTCTCTTTTGTCCATTGAGAATTCAATTTATCAATTACTTCATTGTTATATAATATTGTCATATTGTCTTTACAAAATATATTCTCATTGTAAATTTGTTCTACAAAATTATTGATTATTACATAATAATAATTTAAAGTTAAACAAACAGTCGAATAATCTTTATAGGTTTCTTTCAACCTTTCAATGCCTAATTGAGCACATTTGAATAAACTTTTGATTCTTTGTGTTGAATCAATATACTCTTTTTTAAGAAAATGTTGACACGCTGCGTATATTGGATTATACATATATTGTAAATCGGATTTATTTGTATTTAGAACATACCGACAAAATGATTGGAAAATACCAGGTTCTTGAAAAAATATAACATTATTTTGAATCATTATTTTTGTTCCAACAGGTTTGTTACTAATAATTGCCAACTTAATTATAACAGATAGAGGGTCTAAAATATACGATTTTACATTATCATTTGTGATATTTTCTGACATTGTTACTTTATTTATATTATACAAATATATTTAATATTTTATATTTTATAATTAATAAAAAATTTGTATTTTACACTTTTGAAGATTTAAATCCGCACCCTTATACTTTATTTTTTACTATATTTTACTTGGTAACTGCTGATTAAATTGTTAAAAAAAAATAAAATAATATAAAGAGTATATATTAATTTATATTACAATGACTACAGAAATGATTTATCAAACAATTGAAGAGTATTTCAGTCAATTTCCTGATGATGTGGAGACTATAGAGGTTTGTTTTAATTCAGATCATCTTCCAGATTTGTCACGATTTTATAAATTAAAAATATTGAGTTGTCATAATAGTAAACTTGTGTGTTTGCCTTTACTGCCATCTACTTTAAAAGTATTGTGGTGTGATAATAATCAACTGACAAGTTTACCTTTGCTACCATCTAACTTAAAAATATTGTTTTGTGATAATAATCAATTGACATATTTGCCAGATTTACCATCTACTTTGAAACAATTACATTGTAGTAATAATCAACTGACGTGTTTGCCTTTGTTGCCATCTACCTTGGAATATTTGATTTGTTATAATAATCCACTTACACATTTGCCTTTACTGCCATCTACTTTGAGAATATTTAATTGTAGTAATAATCGTCTAACACATCTTGATAGGCATTATTCTAGAATGAATGAAATAAAATGTTGTTATAATTAATTGATAAGTTGGATAAATTTCTTGAGAATTGGTTTTAAAATATAAAATATAAAATAATTAAAAAAGTAGTCTCTACCAGTTGTCTTTAAGGGTACTGTTTTAAATTTTTAAGAATATAAATATATGTAAATCTAATACCATACATTTTTTTTTTGTTCATTTTCTATCCAGTCAGTAACTATTTTATAATCTAAAATATGTTCCTTTTCAGAAACTGTATAAAATTCTCCCCCGCTTGTAAAAGAACCACTACCAGCAAGAATCATTCCAGAAAATTTATCTGGCATAAGATGAATTTTGTATTCATTTGGTTTTATATCTATTTTACGAATTTGATTGACATTTATAAGATAATTTGTTAGGCGAAGAAATCGTGACATTTATATAATGATATATACATTTTTATTTATATCATTTTATTCAAAATTTAAAGAGTTATATATTATATATATTTTTTCATATATAAATAAACTGTTGTTCCCTCACCATATTCACTTAATAATACAATATTATTTTTTCTAGAATTAAAAAAATCAGCGTAAATATTTGTAATTGGTAATCCATATCCAAATCCAGATAAAGGTGTTGAAACACTAAAATCATTATCCTCTAATATATCCTTTTCATCTATTTTAGAACTGCTATAACTAAAATACCATATTTTATCCTTATTTTCATCTTTAATTCCAATTCCATTATCTTCTATCCGTACTAATATATAATTTTTGTGATCTGTTATATTTATATCAATGTGAGGTAAATAATTATTAACAATATTAGATTTTTTTCTCTCAATAACTGCTTTAACACTATTTTTAAGCAATTCAAATAATATATAATACAAATAATTATCTATAGTTGGAAAAAATAAGTTTTTATCAATATTTACTTTTATTATATCATCTAACTCAATATTTGAATAGTCCTTATGACAAATATATTGAATATTATTTATAACATCATTTAATATTAAATGTGGGAAACATTTTAAGTTTACTGTTCCAAAATTATGTTCTTCATTCTTATTATCAAATAAAGAAATATAATGCTCTATTAATATTCTTATTTCTGTTCTATTTGTATAAAATCTATTGAGAAATTGTTGCATAGTAGGTTCCTCTATATCAGTAATCATTTTGTCCCTTTTTAATTCATATAAACCTTTTGATATAGTTAATAATGTTGGGGAATGCCTTTTATAAATATTTTGAATAGTCGATTTAAAATTTATTATTTCTTCATTTGTTGTGGGTTCTTTTGTTTCAAATAATTCTAAACATGATGTTAAATACCACTCTCTAACTTTATTTATAGAGTGATTTTTTGCTAATCCGAAAGGTAAATTATTCAAATCAGTTACTCTATTCGCTAATCTAATTGGTAGTTCATTATATATATGTTTTGTTGTTATAGCGATTTTATCTTTATTACCAATTATTGTTCTTGTTTTTAAAATATCATTGAATTTTATATGGGTTCCTTTTTTTAAACTATAATCAAATATTTTATTATAAAATTTTGGGAAGTTATTCATATATATATATAAAAATAAAATTATCACGATAATCGCAATTAAATATTATAACGTTTTTATAGTAACAAAATTTATTAAAAGGTGTAAAACTTATTAAAGACAAGTTGATATATAATATTTAAAATGTCTGAAAATACTATAATAAATAATACAACAAATAATACAACAAATATGGATGACCTAAAAACCAATTGCTTTGATGCGGTTACAAAATTATTTGAAAAATATAAAGATAATGAATATATGTTACAAAGAATACATACCCATATTGTCAATTATTTGCCAAATTCGTTGTCAAATGAATGTAAACAACACGAAGATCGTTTAATCCGTAATAATTATTTAACAAATGAACAGCAAGTTTTTATCCAGGTTTTCCTTAGTAAAAACCAGTATTTTTATTTACCAAGCAATAATTTCTTTTATGAATATAATGGCAACAACTTTTTAATTGTCAAAGAAGATGATATTATTCATAAACTGTTATCCAGTATTTCCAAAGACAGAGTACTTATGCAATGGAAACATAAAACAAAATTAAACATTATTAAACAAATTCGCGAACGTTCTCTCTTCACTTGTATTCCAGAAACTGACACAATTCAAGATATATTGAATCATTTATATCCCGCTATATTTACTAGCAAAAATAATGCCAAGTATTTTTTGACGATTATTGGTGATAATATCTTAAAAAAGAACCAACATTTGATCTTTTTGGTTAGTCCCCAAATGAAAAAAATACTTACCGAACTTGATAATATTGCGTTTGGTTCTATTGGAACTAGTAATGCAACAAATAATTTTATGACCAAGTATCACGAAAACCATTCTTACGAAAATTGTCGACTAATAAGGATAAATGAATGTTTTCCAAATAATGTTTGGAGAGAAATCCTGAAAAAAATAGGTTTGGATCTACTTTGTGTTGCTGTTCATTATTCAAAACGTTATGAAAATTCCGATAAATTTATTGAAAATAAAACAGATGAAGATATTAAAAATTATGCGTATTATTTGAAAAATTCCAAACCATCTGAAATTGTTAATGAGTTTTGTAATAAATATATAATTAGCGCTTCAAATGATATTCAACTTGAATGGAAAAACCTACATTTTCTATGGAAACAATTTCTCTCTAATTCGGATTTGCCAAACATAATTTACTCAAATTCTTTGAAGAATATACTAAAAGAATCATATAATTATAATGAATCATGTGACGCATTTATTGGGATAACTAGCAAATATTTACCAATCCAAAGTGATTTTATTAAGTTTTGGGAAAGTTCAATCCAAGTAATTGAAAATAATGATTTTGTTCAAGCGTTTAATTATGAACTTGAAATTGATGAATTATGTTCTCTCTTTAAGTCTTGGGCGAAACAAAATTCTGACAAAGTTTCTAGTAATGGAAACATTTCTGAGGAAAATGTGTTAAAGATATTGAAACATTTCTTTCCAAATATAGAAATAGTTGAAGATAAATATGTTCTCAATGTTACAAGTACATTATGGGATAAAAATAGTGAAATTGAACAATCATTTAATTATATTAAAACTCAAATTAAAAATGAACAAGCGTTAATTTCTTTAGATGATGCGTATAATCATTATTATAAGTATTGTAATATGAGTTCCCATAAGTCAGCAGTTGTAAGCAAGCGTTATTTTGAAAAATATTTATATTTTAAGTTGTCGGATTACATTGTTTATGAAAAATTTATTGACAATAGTTGGGTAAGTAATTAAATGGGTAAGTAATTAAATGGGTAAGTAATTAAATGGGTAAGTAATTAAATGGGTAAGTAATTAAATGGGTAAGTAATTAAATGGGTAAGTAATTAAATGG
>JACCDO010345918.1_pt1 | contig 33233 bp, 33 predicted proteins | sample 7446101 | NCBI WGS metagenome assembly JACCDO01 (sample SAMN15323440, study PRJNA562643) | freshwater metagenome | isolation source: river surface water | place: USA:Blue River Watershed | collected 2017-08-16 | reverse complement strand
TTTATTTACTGATTCTAATTTTGTTTGCAACGCATACATTAATTTATGTAAGAATTCAACATCTAATGCGGCGTAATTTAGCCAATCACTTTCTAATGGTCTAATTGACCAATTAACCGCAGAATGCTCTTTATCTAAAGTAATAGCAAGTTCATCTTCTAATAATCCTGCTAATCCAACTTTGGGAAGCGATAATAATCTTGCAGCCAATTCAGTATCAAATATTTCTTTTGGTTTAAGTCCTAGTTCTAATAAACAAGGTAAATCTTGTGTTGCAGCATGCAATATCCAAGGCTTACTTGAAAATAAATTTTGTAAATTTTTTAAATCTTTTATATTAATGGGATCAATCAAAAAAATATCTGATTTTTCTGTTGCTACCTGAATTAGATAAGCCCTATTGAAATATTTAAATCCAGATGCTCTTTCGGTATCAATTGCAAGATAATCATCAATCTGAATTAAATCTTTACACATTTTTTCTAATTGATCATCTGATTCAACTAAATGAAATTTTCTGATTGGTTTTGTAATATGAGTTAAAAAGTCATTTTCCTCAAGTGTTATTTCCTCTAAGGATTTAGACATATTAAATAATTCTAATGAATTTAGTTAATGAGTTTTCTTAATTCTTGCCATTCCTGGTGGCAAAGGTTGTAAACCTGCAGCTTGACACAGTAAATCTGCCCAGGAGGCAACATGTAAACCTAAATTATTTGTGACTGTCCAAGAAGCTCTGATTTCAATAGTTCCTGGAAGTGGGTGATTATCTAAATCTCCAAAAGACTCGGATGAAGTTCTAGTGACTGTGCCAGAAAGTGCTAAGGCTTCAACATCTCTATACCGCAAACAATCAAGAAGCCATGTCCATCCAACTTGGGTAAGCATTGGATCTTGGGCAAGATCGGGTTCAATTCTTGCTTTAGTAAAAGTGACTAAGCGAATATTTCCTTGCCAGGTTTCAACAAATTCTGGATCATAAAGTAAAACTAATCGACCATTACTTAAATCATCTTCACCTTCAAGAACTTCAGCTGCAATTGCCAGCGAATAAGGTGCAAGTCTTAACGGCGCTGGCACTTCCTCCGTTGTAACTTCAGGTCTTAAAGGTGAACGACGAACCTCTTCAACAAGTTGATTGAAGTGGGAATTTTGATCTTTCACATTGTTAACTGTAGGTGTTACAGAAGTTACAGATGTGGTGCAACGCCGAATTGATTGGTTCTAAATAGTTTTTAAACAAACTGCATTAATGCAGTAACGAAGATCTGTTGGGGTTGAAAATCCTTCTCCTTCAAAAACATGACCTAAGTGTGATCCACAACTGGCACATCTAACTTCAGTTCTTTTCATCCCCAATGAAAAATCATCGATTTCTATGACAGCTTCTTTTGCTAAAGGTGACCAGAAAGAAGGCCAACCACAATTTGATTCAAATTTTTCATTTGAAGTAAATAATTTGGCATCACAACCTTTGCAGTGATAAGTGATGTTATTTCCTTTTTCAATACTTCCACTCCAAGCAGGTTCAGTTCCTGCTTGTCTCAAAACGAAATATTCAAAATTTGTTAATTGATTTTTCCATTCCTCATTAGATCTAGTTACTGGATATTTTTCACCATCTGGTTTGATGTCTGAAATATCTTCACTCATATTTATAACCTATGGCCCTGAACTAAATAGCGCAAGAGAAGAGTTTTTTCATGCTGGATCACTTGATAAGGACTTAGATTAACAAAAGGTTCTAAAAGTGGGCCTTGGACAATTTTTCTCAGATTGCTTGCGTGAGAAAGTTTGACTTGCAAAGTTAGATCTAATTCATCAATCAAATTATTTCGAAACATTGAATTTAGAAGAGTCGGGCCACCTTCGCATAAAAGCCGTTTGAAAGATTTTTGAATTAAATCTTTCTTTACCTTTTTTAAATCAACTTCAGATTTTCCACAGTAATTAAACTCAGCAAAATTTTTAAAATTTTCTTCAAACTTTTGATTTGATTCATGAGTGTAAATCAAAGGTGGGGCAGAATCTTTCCAATTTGTAAAAAAATTATTATCAAGATTAAAATTATTAGTAATAATAGCAAGACGAGGAATGGATGTAAGTTTTAATTTTTTTCTTAATTCTTTGTTTTGTTCATTTACTTTTATATCTTGATACTTATTGATAATGGCAGTTTTAGATCCAACAATAATCACATCTGATAACTGGCGTAAAACTCTAAAAACATCTTTATCAATATCGTTAGTGATCGAATCTGTAGAACCCGATGAATCTAAGACAGAGCCATCTAAAGTTTGAACCATATTGGCTCTAAGCCAGGGCTTTTCTGGCCATGAGTACAAATCAGATAATTGCGATTTGTCTAGTATTTTTTCTGGCTGGGGGCTGATTCGTAACATACTTAGGCCTAAATCTACTTCACAATTTCTACATAGAGGTAGGTGTTGCAGTTTAACCAGAGACTTGATGTCGGAGTAACATAAGAAACATGAATAAAAATCAAAGAAGTATCATTTCGGTATTTTTAAGCACCTTATTACTCCTAAGTTTTGCTGCTACTAGCCAAGCAGCCACCAAATTAACCAAGAGCCAACAAGCAAAAGTTGAAAAAGTTTTTAAAGCACTTGCTTCAAGCAATCCAGATTCGATTAATTCTGCTAGAAAGAATGTTTCTGGTTCTGCTGATTTAGCAGTATCGATGGTTCAGAATTTTTATTCATCAGAAAAATATTTCCGCTCAGTAGATCAAGTGGGAAGACCTCTTGGCAATGTTCCAACTAATTCAGCAGCAGGTTCAGCCAAAATTACAAATGGAAAAGTCGTTTTAACAACTGCTGTTCCAGGTTTTAGCGGTACTTATACAGATTTTAAATTTAATAAACAAGGAAAAATTACATCTTGGTCGATTAAATCTGATGGTGGATCCAAAGTTTCTATTGCTTCCAGAGTCAAAGCACTGCCAAAGGTCACCTGGCAATACGCAAACGACATAAAAGCTGTCTATTGGGGTAAAGGTGTACAAATGGATTCTGGCACTATTTACCAGGATTCATTGAACAGATGGATAGTTCAACTTTCTGTTACCAATGTGGCTGGTGGGAATAACACTAAATCTTTGATTACCACAACTGGTAAATATCAATCCCCAGACAAAAAACTCTATTCAACAACTTCTCATCCAGCTGGATGTTTTGGAAATGGACAAACAATCTATTTCACAGCGACAATTCCTGCTGGTGCGGTAATCACCTCAGGGGTCAAAGGCATTCTGGAGGTACCAATGAGTAATGGCTGTAGCGCTGATGACTCAAATCGCCTTGAAGTAAGCATCAAACCCTAAGTTTTCCCAAACTGTGAGCCTAAATGCCCCATAAATCTTGGGGTCTTGGTAAGGTCTATTGGTATGCGCCTTCAAAGACGCCTGGCATCTCTAGCAATTTTAGGGATCTTGGCCAGCACAATTTCAGTTTCCCCAGCCTTTGCAGACGGAGTACCTGACTATCCAGGAACTTCCAGAGTAAGCGTGGGGGCAGATAACTCTGCCGTTAAACGAATGCAACAAGCATTAATCGATTTAGGTTATGACATTTCTGTAGCAAACGGAAAATACGGACCACAAACAACTAGAGCTGTTGCAAAATTTTATGCAGACAATGGCGATAGCGATGATGGAACTCAAGTTGGACCAATTGGTTGGGCGGAAATATTTATCGCTTTAGATTCGCTGAAAGATGAACAAAGATCCAGTAAAGATTTCGAAGAAGCTTCTCCTGAAGAAGTCCAGGCCCAAATTGATCCTTCATTAATTCCAGAAAATCAAAGAGGCAAGCAACCTGCTCGCGGAACTTCAAGTAGATCTTTGCCATACAAATTGCCAGTAGTTGGAGAAATTTCTGCAGTTTATAACCAAAAAGGAAGACGTTGGTCTGGAAGAAGACATGACGGAATTGATATTCGAGCTCCTCGAGGAACCGTTATTAAAGCTGTTTATCCAGGAAAAGTAATTTTCTCTGGATGGAAAAAAGCTTATGGACGATTAGTGATTATGGAACATGCCGATGGCACCACAACTTGGTATGCACACATGTCAAAAAGAATTGCTAAAAAAGGTGAATATTTAGAAGTTGGAGAAAAGATTGGTTTAGTTGGCTCATCAGGACATACCACTGGTTCTCATCTTCATTTTGAAGCACACAATAAAAATGATGAGACCATAAATCCAGTTACTTGGCTTCAATTAAGAGTTTGGAAAAATGCTCCAGTTAATGACACCCCAACTGAAGTAGCGCCAACACCTGCAGCAAGTCCATCAACTACTCCAGTTGCAGTTCCAGACAATTCACTGCCACTTTCAGAGCGCAGATAACTTAGCCTCTGTTAGCTTTTGCTGCTTTCTTTTCTTGTTTAGCTGCTCTTTTTTCTTTTAGAGATTTAGTGGCTGGTTTCTTTTTGTTCACATTTCCTTTGGATTTTTCGCCCATTACTACTCCTTTAGGATCGACTTTTTATAAATATAGCGAAAAATTTAAAGAATTTGTACCTATTAATCGTTTCAACTTTTAAAAAAAATTGTCTGTGGCATAGTGGAAAGGGTGGGGCATATGAAGAAATTGTTGAGCACTTTTGTGGCTTTTGTATTGTTACAAGGCTCATCGGTGCTGGCGGTCTCATTGCCTAAAGATGCAGAAATAGACGCCATAAGAGGTGAAATTGCTGCTTCGAAAAAAGAATTAGCCCAGGCACAAGAAGTTTTGAAGCAAACCACAAATGAATTAAATGCAGCAATTGCAGAAGACAGAAAAATAAAAGCAGAACTAGAACAAGCTCAACGAGAAAGAGATCAGATAATTGCAGAAATTAATGCTCTGATAGCTGAAATAAACAGAGTGCAAGCCCAAATAGATGATCTAGTTCGAGCCACTTTTATCGATGGTTCTCAGCAAGAACTTTATTTAGTAGAGGCAATTTTATCCTCAGATGATTCAAATGAAGCCCTTGCAACTTTTGCTTCATTGCAAGCACTATTAGCAAACAGTACCAAAGTAGTTAAAGAATTGAATGAAAATAAAGCTCAACTTGAAGTTAAAGAAGAAGATTTACAAGTTAGAGAAAAAGAAATATCAGAAAAGAAACTTAGATCAGCTGAAATTGTTGTTGAGTTAACAAAGGTTAGAGAAAAAGCAGCACAAGAAGCAGAGAAAATTAAAAAAATTGTTGCTCAAAAAGAAGCAGTTTTAAAGAAATTAGTTTTGGCAGGATTATCTAGAAATAAAGCTAATGTATCTGCTCGAGTAGGTCCAGGAGATCGAATCCTTGGCACAGACATTTCTCGATGGCAACATAGTGGAAATAAGTTGATTGATTTTGTAAAAATGTATGACGCAGGTGCAAGATTTATTTTTATTAAAGGTACAGATTCTCATCCTTTAGGTGCAGGTCCTGCTAAATATTGGTCATCCATAGATTTTCCGGCAGCAAGGGAAGCAGGTTTACTAACTGGTATTTATCACGCAGCTTTAATTCCAAGAGGAATTTCTGCAGATGCTGCTTTCGGAGCAGGACAACAACAAGCAGATTTACCAATTGATCATTTAAATTCACTTGGTGGTTTAGTTCCTGGAGTTCTACCAATTGTTTTAGACATTGAAAGTTTCTCAAGACCATCTGGTACAAGTGCAGCAGTAGTAACTAATTTTTCTCTCGGTTTTGTATCAAGAGTTAAAGAAAGAACTGGAAAAAATGCGATTATTTATTCAAATTTAAATTTCATAAGTAGTTATTTGAAAAGTCCGGCTCTTTCCAGTAATCCTTTATGGATTGCAAATTATTCCCAAACTGCAAATCCTGCTTCAACTCCTTCAAGAGGTTGCACCAGAACTGTATGGAGTGTTTCTGGATGTGACAAAGCTTGGACATTTTGGCAATACACAGACAGAGGCGATGGTCAAAAATATGGGATTCCAAGAGGTGCCATTGATTTAAATGTTTACGCATATGGAACAAGTGATCTTTTAGCAATGGCAGGATATTAATGAAAAAAAGATTTATTTTATTTTGTTTACTGTCAGTATTTTTAGCACAACCTGCTTATGCTGAAGATTTAAATATTGATATTCAAAAAATGAATGTTTCAGAAGCTATTACCAAAGGTGGAAATAATCAAAGAGGCCCAGCATTAGCCGCATTAAAAAATGGCGATTTATTACTAGGCGGTGGAGCAAACGGTGGAACTATTTATTTAGGTGATGGGAAAAAAAGAAAACTAATTAAATTGGGAGATTTAATAAGTAGTGCTCAACGAAAAAAAGACTCAAGATTTGCCATCACTGACATCTTGATTTTAAGTGAATCGTCAAAAAGTATTAAAACATTAATTTCATACCCAAGACTTGGAAGCAATGGAAACTGTGTTGAGGTAAGAGTGGATGAAGTAGATATTGATCTTTCAAAAAATTCTTTACAAAGAAAGAGTAATTGGTTTATTTCAAAGCCTTGCGTACCGATTAGCGCAGTTCAGCACGCATCTGGACGAATGGAAAAAATTGATCAAAATTCTGCTTATTTAACAATAGGAGATCTAGGATATAAAAAAATTGATGATGTGAATCTAAGAAAAGATTTAGGTTCAGTTTTCAAAATAAGTAAAAATTCTGTTTCTAAAGTTTCCTATGGACATAGAAATATGCAAGGAATATTAAATTTAAATAATTTACTTTTGGTTTCAGAGCATGGACCAAGAGGTGGAGATGAAATCAATATTGTGAAACCAAATACAGACTATGGATGGCCATTTGTTACTTATGGCAAAGCTTACGGAGTAGGGGATTACATAAAACCAAAAAATAACGGAACCCATGCTGGTTATGAAGAACCCATTAAATATTGGGTGCCTTCGATTGCACCAACTGAGTTAGTTCAGATTCCAAAAAATTGGGGTAATTGGTCTAACCAAATTGCCATGGGCACACTTAAAGAAGAAACTTTAGTGCTTTTAAGGATGGACTCAAATAATAAAATTACAGAAGAAAAAAGGATCAAGGTGAAAGAAAGAATTAGAGATTTAGATACCAACGCAAATGAAATTATTGCCACAACCGACAGTGGTAAAATTTTGGTATTCAAATATAAGAAATAAAGGTAAATTTGAAAGATAAAAGTGGGGATAGAAGCAAGTTTTTTCCTCTAATTGAAAAAAAACATGGCTTACCCATGTCTTACTGGTTTGATCAAATGAAAAAAGTTGCAGGAAAGAAATATCCTGAACAAATAGCTTTTCTAAAAGAAAACCATGGCTTTAGCCAATCTCACGCTAATGCTCTAGTTATGTTCTCAAGGGGTTCAAAATCTTCAAAAAGGTTTGATTCTTTATCTCAATATTTAGAGACTGCTACTAATGAACAATCAAAAACTGTTAAAAAAATATTCAAAGTTCTTCAAACCAAATTTCCAAAATTAGAACTCGTTATGGCCTGGAATCAACCCATGCTTAAAAAAGGGGATGAATACCTACTTGGTGTTTCAGTGTTAAAAAATCATATTTTATTAGGCCCTTGGAGAACCCACAATATTAAAAGATTAAAAAAAGAATTAAAAGATTTTAAAGTCAATAAAAAAACTATTCAAATACCAAACGATTGGAAAGTTGATTCTAAATTATTAATTGAATTGTTAAAAGATAAGTAATTGTGGTCGATAGAGGGCTCGAACCTCCGACCTCATCCATGTCAAGGATGCGCTCTAGCCAACTGAGCTAACCGACCCAATATTTAATTTTTACTTTGAGGTGGAGACGGGATTTGAACCCGTGTACGCGGCTTTGCAGGCCGCTGCCTCGCCTCTCGGCCACTCCACCGTAATTTAATTTAAAAAAAATTTTTTAAATTAATCGAGCGGACGACGGGACTTGAACCCGCGACCCTAACCTTGGCAAGGTTATGCGCTACCAACTGCGCTACGTCCGCGTAACAATCAATATCGAATTTTTTGCATCAATAAAATATTGATTCGTACCCATTAAAGATACCTGAAAGCCAGGTTTATGGCTTGCGCCGAGTATCGAATGAGGCAATACGCAGGTAATCTCTCAAGTTATGAATGAAAAAAAAGTTCAAAATTCTCCTGTTGCATTTGCAGAATTTGGGGATAAAAGGTTTGAACATTTACTTGATGTCACAGTTGATTTAGAAAGACTTAGTGAACCTGGCTACTGGGTAGTGATTGGAAGCTTTGAACAGTCATGGTTATTACTGAAATTTAAAGATTTAAATCAAAATAATCAAATTGGTGGTAATTGGAAAGGTGTAAATAAAGCCTCTTGGGAATCTTCTTTAAATAAAAATCAATATGTTGATGCGGTAAACAAATTAAGAGACCATATTTCTTTAGGTGATGTTTATCAAGCAAATATTTGCAGGGTATTAAAAGCCAAAATTAATGAAACTGATTTTGACATAGAGGGCCTTTTTACTCTTTTGAAGGCTGGTAATCCTGCTCCATTTTCAAGTCTTATAAAAGTTTCCAAAGAAAGCCACGAGAGACTTAATAAAGATATATTGATTGCTTCTGCGTCTCCAGAATTATTTTTAGAACGTGATAATGATTTTATTTATTCTTCGCCTATTAAGGGAACTGGAAAAACTGAATCAGACTTAACAGAAAAAGATCGAGCAGAAAACATCATGATTGTTGATCTAGTACGCAATGATTTATCTCGTGTATGTAAAACCGGAAGTGTTGAAGTTCCTAATTTATTGGAAGTTCAATCTCATCCAGGTTTGGTTCATCTTGTATCAACGGTTAAGGGAAAATTAAATGATCAAACCAAGTGGAGTGAAATATTAAAGGCAACATTTCCACCAGGATCTGTAACAGGTGCGCCCAAAATTAGTGCTTTAAAATTAATCGCAAAACTAGAGCAGGGTAATAGAGGAATTTATTGCGGCACGATTGGTTGGATTGATACTTTTCAACAAAAAGCAAAATTATCAGTAGCCATTAGAACTTTTTGGATAGATGGTGAATATTTATTTTTTGGAACAGGTGCTGGAATCACTTGGGGTTCAGAGGCAGAAAGTGAATGGCTTGAAACTGAATTAAAGTGTGCAAATTTATTTGAAATAGCAAGTAAACAAGTCGTTAATTCAAGCCCTAAAGTTGTATAAAGTCTAAATAAGAATTATTCTTGAACTTATGGGTGATAGACCAACTGGTCCGATAAAAATAATCAGAGCAACAATCAGAGCAAATAAAATTGCTAATGCTTTTTGGCGTACCGCAATATTTTTTATTGGATTTTTTTTAGTTGGAGTCGGAATCGTTCTTTTAGTATTGCCAGGACCTGGTTGGTTATTAATATTTTTAGGTTTTGTCACTTTAGCTACAGAATTTGCCTGGGCAAGTAATTTATTGGCTCCTATAAGACTTCGATTAGAAAAAGCAAAAATCGCTGGTAGAAAACCTGCTTGGTGGATTTATGTTCTGTTTACTTTTTTTGGAATTTTGACATTTATCGCTAGTTGGTGGGTTTGGACTAGATTTCCAAGATAAAAAAACTCACGTAAATCCTCTTAAGTGTAGTATTTGATGCGTGAGTGACGTAAAAGTTGATCTTTATTTATGCGGTGTCAAAGGTTTTGCAGCCGCAAAATTTTTATTGGAAAATCATAAATCACTTATAGGCAATGTAACTCTTGCTCCAGATTCAGGAACTATCGATGACCCATTGGAATCAATGGTCAAATTATTTGAACAATTTAACATTAGAACAACACTTAATGATCCAGGTCGAATTTCTGAATTAGCTATTGCAGTTGGTTGGAAAAAATTAATTGAAGCAAATTATTCTCAAGTAATTGTTATTCATGATTCTTTATTGCCAAAATATAGAGGTTTTAATCCACTCTTGACCGCATTAATAAATGGGGATACTCGAATAGGTGCCACAGCTTTAATCGCAACCGATGAAGTAGATGCAGGCCCAATAATTGCTCAAGAAGCTAAAAGTATTAAGTATCCAATGAAACTTGAAGAAGCTTTGAAAATAATTTCAAACTTAATTGAAAAATTATTAAGAAGAGTTTGCTATCAAATTGAGAAAAGTGGCAAGACGACTGGAAAACCACAAAACCACAGATCTGCTACCTATAGTCTTTGGCGAGATGAAGAAGATTTTCAAATTGACTGGAGTCAATCAGCTGAAGTGATTGTTAGACATATTCACGCTTCAAGCTATCCATATGTTGGTGCTAAAAGTTTTCTTGGAGAAGAAGAAATACGAATTTTTGACGCAAAAGTCAGTAAAGAAAACCCTACAATTGTAAATAGAACTCCAGGAAAAATTTGGAAACTAATTAATGGAGTCCCGGTAGTAATTTGTGGTAAAGGATTAGTGGAATTAACAAAGGTAAGTGGCAATAACGGACGTTCAGTTCTGCCAATTACTAAGTTAAAACAAAGACTTAAATAATCTGAAAGAGGTTTTTTGTGGGTGACATCAAAGTCCGAGTGGACGGTAGTGATGTTACTGTTGCAGAAAACTCAAATATTATTGATTTATTTAAAGAAGATAAAAATGTTGTTGTTGCAAAACTTAATGGAAAATTAGTTGATTTAGTAACACCTTTAAAAAATGGTGACGAAGTAATTTCAGTAAACGCAAATTCAGATGAAGGATTAAGTGTCATCCGACACAGTACCGCTCATATTCTTGCTCAAGCTGTCCAAAGCTTAAACCCTCAAACAAGACTTGGAATTGGACCACCCATTAAAGATGGTTTCTATTATGATTTCAAAGTTCAAGAGAATTTTAATCCAGAAGATTTAATAAAAATTGAATCAAAAATGAAAGAAATAATTAAAAGTGGTCAAAGATTTTCTCGAAGAGTAAGTAATGAAGACGCTTTAAGAAAAGAATTAACTAACGAACCCTTTAAATTAGAACTAATTGGATTAAAAGGCAATCCAACAGATGAAGTTATGGAAGTTGGAGGCACAGAACTAACAATTTATGACAACATTGATTTTAGATCAGGAAATGTTGTTTGGTCTGATCTTTGCCGCGGACCACATGTACCATCAACAAAATATTTAGGTTCATTCAAATTGATGAGAACTGCTGGAGTTTATTGGCGAAGTGATGAAAAAAATCCTCAATTGCAAAGAATTTATGGCACTGCTTGGGCTAGCAAAGAAGAACTTGAAAAATATTTAGAATTTTTAGTTGAAGCAGAAAAAAGAGATCATCGAAAACTTGGAGTGGAATTAGATTTATTTTCTTTTCCAGATGAAATTGGTTCAGGTCTTGCAGTTTTTCATCCAAAGGGTGGAGTCATTCGAAAAGTTATGGAGGATTACTCCCGTAAAAAACATGAAGAAGCAGGTTATGAATTTGTTTACTCACCTCACATAACTAAATCGCATCTTTTTGAAACTTCAGGACATCTTGAGTGGTACAAAGAGGGAATGTTTCCAGCAATGCAGTTGGATGCAGAATTCAATGAAGATGGCAGTGTAAAAAAACCGGCGCAAAATTATTACTTAAAACCAATGAATTGTCCTTTTCATAATTTGATCTATAAATCAAGCTCAAGGTCATATAGAGATTTACCATTGAGATTATTTGAATTCGGAAGTGTTTATCGATACGAAAAATCAGGTGTTGTGCATGGTTTAACACGAGTTAGAGGAATGACTCAAGACGATGCTCATATTTATACAACTTTAGAAAATATGCCAGTCGAATTGGATTCGTTACTAAAATTTGTGCTCAATTTGTTGAAGGATTTTGGCCTTGATGATTTTTATTTAGAGCTTTCTACTAAAAATGATGAAAAATTTATTGGTAAAGATAGTGAGTGGGCAGAAGCAACAGAAATTTTAAGAAAAGCTGCAAATGCGCAAAACATTCCACTTGTCATGGATGAGGGTGGTGCTGCTTTTTATGGTCCTAAGATTTCGGTTCAAGCAAAAGATGCACTTGGCAGAACTTGGCAAATGAGCACAATCCAAGTTGATTTTCAATTACCGCAAAAATTTGAATTGGAATACAAAGATAAAGATGGTCAAGTAAAAAGACCAGTCATGATTCATAGAGCATTATTTGGATCAATCGAAAGATTTTTTGGTGTTCTTCTAGAACACTATGCAGGGGCATTTCCTGTTTGGCTTGCACCAATTCAAGTAGTGGCAATTCCTATTGCTGAATCACATAATTCCTATTTGGAGGAAATAATTTTGAAATTAAGAAAACTGGGTGTGAGAGTTGAATTAGATGCAAGCGATGATCGTATGCAGAAAAAAATTAGAAATGCCCAAACTCAAAAAGTACCTTTCATGTTAATTGCTGGGGATCAAGATGTTTCTTCAAATGCGGTTTCATTTAGATATAGAGATGGTTCTCAAGAAAACTCTGTACCTATCGAAAAAGCGATAGAAAAAATTATTTCAGCAATTGAAAACCGAATACAGGTTTAAATGAACACTCCTCAAACTGGGCTACCAGATGCTTGGATTCGTTTATGGACTCCACATCGAGGACAGTATTTAACTGACGTTAGATCTGATGGAACAGTTGAACAAAGTTGTCCATTTTGCGCAGCACCTGATGCAAAAGATGAAGATTCATTAGTTGTTTATAAAGGAAAACATAATTACGTTGTTTTAAATTTATATCCTTATAACGCCGGACATTTATTGATTGCACCGTTTAGACATTTTGCTGATTACACTTCGATAACAACAGAAGAATCTAATGAAATGCATGAATTAACCAGAAAATCAATGTCAGTTTTAAGAAAAGCCAGTGGTGCTCAAGGTTTTAATATTGGAATGAATCAAGGTCCCGTAGCTGGAACAAGTGTTGCTGATCATCTTCACCAACACATAGTTCCTAGATGGGGTGGAGATACAAACTTTATGCCAATAATTGGACGGGCAAAATCTATTCCACAATTACTAAAGGATACACAAATTTTGCTTGCTAATGCTTGGAACGACTGATGCTTAGTAAAACCAAAGCTAAAAACATTTCAACTGCGATTGCTCATCCTTTTGCTGTTTTATTTATAAAACTAAGAATTTCAGCAGATGTAATTACTTTTATTGGAACACTTGGGGTTTGTTTAACTTCAGTAATTTATTTTTCACGTGGTCAATTTTTAATTGGGTCTTTACTTTTCACATTTTTTGTCGGATTTGATGCTTTGGATGGAACCATGGCAAGAATGCTTAACAAAAAATCAAAATGGGGTGCTTTCTTTGATTCAGTGATGGATCGAATTGCAGATGGGGTAGTGCTTGCTTCAATTAGTTATTACTTCCTTATTCAACAAGAAAATCTTCTTTTTATTGTTAGCTTGGTTGCACTTATCTCAAGTGAAATTGTTTCTTACACCAAAGCAAGAGCAGAAGGATTAGGTTTAACTTGCGATACAGGCATAGCTGAAAGACCTGAAAGAGTCATAATCATCATTTTTGGAACATTTTTAACTGGACTTGGTCTTTCAATGGCTATTCAATGGTCAATTTGGATTCTTGCAGTTGTTAGTTTAATAACTGTGCTTCAAAGAATGAATTTTGTCTATAAACAAGTTAAATAAAGTAATTTGAAAGATTTATGAATCTTATTATTAGTTCTGTTTATGGCTTAGCCTGGTTTTTAGTAAAAAGACTTCCTAACAAAATTACTTTGAACATATTTCGAAAAATTGCCGATTATTCATACCGCAAAGATATAAAAGGAGTTCAGCAGCTTAGAGCAAATTTAAGATTTATGCTCAATCTAAATCAAAATTCAATTGAGTTAGAAAAGGTTGTTCAAGAGGGAATGAGAAGTTATTTAAGGTATTGGCAAGAAGCTTTTCGTTTACCTAAATGGGATAAAAATTATCTAGAAAAAAATATAAGAGTTAAAGGAATGATTAATTTAAATTCAGCACAAAAGTCAGGTAAACCTCTGGTCACAGCTGTTGCTCATATGGGTAACTGGGATGCAGCCGGATTTTGGTATACAAATAATTTCGGCCCACTAACTACGGTTGCAGAAAGGCTAAAACCGGAATCTTTATTTAATCGATTTGTTAAGTTCAGAAATTCATTTGGCGTAGAAATAATTCCCACCTCTGGGGAAACTGACATATTCATGAAGTTAGTAAGAAGAGCAAAAGAAGGTCGCATGATTGCTCTTGTGGCAGATAGAGATATTTCAAAAAATGGGATAGAAATAAATTATGGTCAAGCAAAAACAACTTTTCCAGTTGGTCCAGCCGCAATTGTTACAACAGTTGATGGACTGATTTTGCCAATGTCTTCATATTATGACTTTGATGAGAAATTAACTTTCGAGTTTTTCCCTCCACTTGCACCAAGTAAAGATTTATCAAAAGAACAAAATGTTTTGAATTTAACGCAAGAATTAGCAAGTGTTTTTGAATCTGAGATTAAGAAACATCCAAAAGATTGGCACTTACTTCAAAGAGTTTGGAAAGAAGTATTACCTTTAAAAAGATTAAATAATGATTTAGTTGGAAATTAAATGAGAATTGGAATCGTTTGTCCCTATGATTGGTCAGTCCCAGGTGGTGTTAAGCAACACATTCAAGATTTAACTGAATCACTTTTAGATCTAGGACACTATGTAAATGTTTTAACACCTACAAGTGATGAAGAAAACTTACCTGTATATGCAACAAATGCAGGTAGCACAATTGCTCTTCCATATAACGGCTCGATTGCAAGAATTAAATTTGATCCTGCTGCATTTGCAAGAACAAGAAATTGGTTAAGAAATGGCAAATTTGATATTTTGCATTTGCACGAACCAACAACACCAAGTCCATCAATAATTGCAGCGTGGTCTGCCCGAGGACCAATCGTTGCCACTCATCACACTTCTAATGACAATATGTATGCGGTTAAAAATATGCAATTTTTACTTCAACCCATGATGGAAAAAGTAATAGCAAGAATTGCGGTGAGTGAAGAAGCTAAAAGAACTATGGTTGATCATTTTGGTGGTGATGCAGTAGTGATTCCAAATGGTGTAAGAGTCAGTAACTTTAACAGCGCACCAAAACTTGAAGATTTTGATAAAGATAAAACTGTAGTTTTTCTAGGAAGATTGGATGAACCAAGAAAAGGAATAACTGTTCTTATAGAAGCAATGCCTCAAGTCTTTGATCAATTTAGAGACTTACAACTTTTACTTGTTGGCCCAGGAGATGAATCAGAAATATTGGAAAAAATTGATAACAAATATCATCACCAAATTAAATTCAAAGGTCTTGTGTCAAGCCAAATGAAAGCATCTTGTTATGCATCTGCTGCAGTTTATGTTGCCCCAAATTTGGGAGGTGAATCTTTTGGCATCGTATTGCTGGAAGCAATGGCAAGTAAAACAACAGTATTAGCTTCAGATTTACCAGCTTTCAAAAGAGTTTTAGGCGATGGTAAATATGGAAAATTATTCAGAACAAATGATTCAAAAGATTTAGCACAATCTCTAATTACTCTTTTAAAAGATAAAAAATTGCGGGAAGATTATGTAGAAAAGGGAATTGAGCGAGCAAATCAATTTGATTGGTCTGTCATTGTCAAACAAATTCTTGACGTTTATGAATCAGTAAAAAGTGTCGAAGGAAGAAATGTTAGGGAAGACTTCAGAGGTCAACTTTATGGCAGATTAACCAAGAGTGGTCGTCTTGACCGAAAAAGAGTCAAAGATACTTTTCTGACAGAATAGAGTTTGTGCAGACAAGTTACTGGGTTACCTTAATAATCCTAGTTTTTATCTACGCAATTTATCTCTCTAACGTAGCTGGACGTTTAGACCGGTTACACCTAAAAGTTGAAAATGCAAGAAATGCGCTAGATCGCCAATTAGCCCTACGAACCTCGATTTGTAAAGAAATAATTAAATTATCTGAGGTAGATAAAAATTTAATAAGACAACTTGAAGATGCTTTAAAAGAATCAATTCAAGAAGAATCTTTAGAAGTACATACACTTCAAGAATGGGAAATTGAAACAAAAGTGTCAATCGCTTTGAATAATATTTTTGACGATGAGAAAATTGTAAAAAGCATAGTTGATAAGAAACTTTTGACTGAAATTGCTGCAGCAATTCGTAGGGTTTCATACGCACTTACTTTTTATAATGATGCTGCCAAAAGTGCCATTAAAGTAAGAAGGCGATGGACCGTTAGATTTTTTCGACTCTTTGGTAGAGCTGCCATGCCTGAAGTAATCAGTTTCCAAGTCCAAATTCCTCGAGGCATTGAACATTTTTAAGCCTTAAATTGTGAAAAATCCGGCTTCGGTTAGAATTTAGAAAAACCAAATCACAGGAAAAAAATTGTCACAAAATAACAGTGTTGGAACACCAAGAGTTAAACAAGGCATGGCTGAAATGCTTAAAGGTGGCGTCATTATGGACGTCATAGATGCAAAGCAAGCAAAGATTGCAGAAGATGCAGGCGCTGTTGCAGTTATGGCATTAGAAAGAGTTCCAGCAGATATTAGAAAAGATGGCGGAGTTGCTCGAATGAGTGATCCGGACATGATTGATGAAATTATTAATGCAGTTTCAATTCCTGTAATGGCAAAAGCAAGAATTGGTCACATTGTTGAAGCACAAGTTTTGCAAAGCATCGGTGTTGATTACATTGACGAATCAGAAGTGTTAACACCAGCTGATGAATCAAATCACATTGATAAATGGCAATTCACTGTTCCATTTGTTTGCGGTGCAACAAATCTAGGTGAAGCTTTAAGAAGAATTGCAGAAGGTGCAGCAATGATTCGTTCAAAAGGTGAAGCTGGCACAGGAAACGTAGTTGAAGCAGTAAGACATATGAGAACAATCCGTGGAGATATTGCTAAATTAAAAGGTTTAAGTAAAGAAGAACTTTATACAGCTGCAAAAAATTTACAATCTCCATATGAATTAGTTGCTCAAGTGGCAGAACTTGGAAAATTACCAGTTGTGCTTTTTACTGCAGGTGGAATTGCAACTCCAGCTGATGCTGCTTTGATGATGCAACTTGGAGCAGATGGTGTTTTTGTTGGTTCAGGAATTTTTAAATCAGGTGATCCAGCACAAAGAGCTAAAGCAATTGTGGATGCGACAACAAATTTTGATAATCCAGATGTCGTAGCAAAAGTTTCTCGTGGATTGGGAGAAGCAATGGTGGGAATTAATATTGACACACTTTCTGCTTCTGAAAGGTTTGCCGGACGCGGCTGGTGACTTCGTTTGTTACGAGTCGGAGTTTTAGCCCTTCAAGGCGACGTTAGAGAACATTTAAATAGTTTAAGTTCACTCAATGTTGCTGTTCAAAAAGTAAGAACAGTTGAAGAACTAGAAACTGTAAACGCATTAGTAATTCCCGGTGGTGAATCAACCACAATTAGCATGCTTGCAAAAAGGGTTGGACTTATGAATCCTTTAAAGCAATTTGTTGAAGATAAAAAAGCGGTCTATGGATCTTGTGCAGGAATGATCATGCTTGCGGATGAAATATTAGATGGTAGAAATGATCAAGAAACAATTGGTGGCATTGATATAACTGTGAGAAGAAATGCATTTGGCAGACAAGTAGATTCTTTTGAAACTGATTTAAAAATCAAAAATTTTGAAAAAGAATTTAGAGCCGTATTTATTAGAGCTCCTTGGGTGGAAAGAATTGGAAGTGAAGTTGAAGTTTTAGCAACAGTTAAAACCTCTGAAAACATTGAACACCCAGTTATGGTTAGACAAGATAACTTATTAGCTACAGCTTTTCATCCTGAATTAACAACTGATACTCGAATACATGAATATTTTGTGCAAATGGCAAAATCAGCTGTAAGTGTTAGAAATTAAGGAAAAAAATGTCTGGGCATAGTAAATGGGCAACAACCAAACATAAAAAATCCATTATTGATTCAAGACGAGCCAAATTATTTGCCAAACTTGTAAAAAAAATTGAAGTAGCTGCACGTTTAGGCGGACCAGATGTTGATGGAAATCCAGCTTTATTTGATGCGATTCAAAAAGCAAAAAAGAATTCTGTACCAAATGACAATATTGATAGAGCAGTAAAAAGAGGTGGTGGCCTTGAAGAAGGCGCTGCTGATTATCAAACGATTATGTATGAGGGATACGGACCAAATGGGGTAGCAGTTTTAATCGAATGCTTAACCGATAATCGAAATAGAGCTGCTGGAGATGTCAGATTGGTTATGACATCTAATCAAGGAAATATGGCAGATCCTGGTTCTGTGTCCTACATGTTTTCCAGAAAAGGCGTTGTAATAATTCCTAAAAATAACTCTTTAACAGAAGATGAAATCTTGAACTCAGTCCTTGATGCCGGCGCTGAGGAAGTAAATGACTTGGGCGAAGCTTTTGAAGTAATAAGTGAGCCAAATGATTTAGTAAAAGTTAGAACTGCATTACAAAATTCAAAAATTGAATACGATTCTGCAGATACCTCATTTGTCCCATCGGTCAGTGTTTCTCTTGATGCAGAGGCTGCGAAAAAAATATTTACGTTAATTGAAGAATTAGAAGATCTGGATGATGTTCAAACTGTTTGGGCAAATTTTGATGTTTCTGACGAAGTTATGGCTGAAGTTGGATAAAATTAATTAATAAATACTGAAGGGTCCATAACTCAAAAAATGAGAGTTTTAGGTGTTGACCCAGGTTTAACAAGGTGTGGTTTAGCCATTGTTGATGAATTACCTGGCCGAAAAGTATCGCTTCAAACTGTAATGGTTTTTAGAACAGATGCAGCAAGTGATTTATCTCAAAGATTACTCGAATTAGATCAAGCATTAGCAAAAGTAATAAAAGAATTTAAGCCAGATTGTGTTGCTGTTGAGCAAGTGTTTAGTCAACATAATTTGAAATCAGTAATGGGCACTGCTCAGGCTGCAGGACTTGCCATCCTAAATGCAGCAAAATCAGATTGTGAAGTTTTTACTTACACTCCAACCCAGGTAAAAGCATCAGTTACTGGTTCTGGAAAAGCAGACAAACGTCAAATGGGTCGAATGATTCAAAAAATTTGTAACCTTGCTTCACCTTTATCTCCACCAGATGCTTCTGATGCTGTTGCATTGGCTGTGTGTCATTTGTGGAGAAACAGTACAGTGGAAAAAATTAAGAAAAGAAAAGTCTCATGATTGCATTTGTAAAAGGAACACTGACTGAAATTTCTGCACTAGGTGCTGTTGTTGAAGTTGGTGGAGTTGGAATGAATTTAGTTACTTCTGCCAATGCCTTGCACGGAAAAAAAGAAGGCGATGAAGTAACAGTTCCGACAGTTTTAGTTGTTAGAGAAGACAGTTTTACTCTTTATGGTTTTGCAGATCAAAGTGAAAAAGAAATGTTTTTACTATTACAAACTGTTTCAGGAATTGGTCCTCGTATGGCATTAAATGCAATCTCGGTAATGGGTGAAGATAAATTAAGTAAAGCTATTTCTAATTCTGATGTTGTTGCTTTGACCACAGTTCCTGGAATTGGTAAAAAAGGTGCACAAAGATTAATTTTGGAATTATCTGACAAATTAATTTCAAATAATTCAAGTAAATCAAGTACTGTTAAAGATGCATTAATATCAGCACTTATGGGACTTGGCTGGAATAAGAAGGATGCATTAACTGCTGCTGATCAAGTTGAAATCCCAGCAAATGAATCTGAACTTTCGATTGCCTTAAGACAAGCTCTTCTAATATTGAGTAAAACTAAATGAGTTCCAATAAAGATTTTGGTTCAGAATTAGGTTTAGAAATAATTAGACTTGACGTAAGCGATGAGGATCGTCAAGTTGAAGGTGCTTTAAGGCCTAAAAATTTAGAAGAATTTATAGGTCAACACAGAGTTAGAGAGCAATTAGATTTAATTTTAAGAGCCGCACAACAGCGTGGCACAACTGCTGATCACGTTTTGCTATCAGGACCTCCTGGTCTAGGAAAAACTACTTTGGCATCCATTGTGGCGAGTGAACTTGGTGCACCTATTCGAGTAACAAGTGGTCCTGCAATTCAACATGCTGGAGATTTAGCAGCAATTTTAAGTTCATTAGCAAATGGTGAAATTTTATTTATTGATGAAATTCATCGTTTAGCAAGACCGGCGGAAGAAATGTTGTATTTAGCGATGGAAGATTATCGAGTTGATGTAGTTGTTGGAAAAGGTGTAGGTGCAAATGCAATTGGATTAGATTTACCCGCCTTTACCTTAATTGGTGCAACTACAAGAGCTGGTTTATTACCAAGTCCTTTAAGAGATAGATTTGGTTTCACAGCGCATTTAGATTTCTACGACTCTAATGATATTGAACAAATAATTAATCGTTCTTCTAATCTTTTAAAAATTGAAATTACTGATGATGCAGCAAATGAGATTGCCCGCAGATCTCGCGGTACACCTCGAGTGGCAAATAGATTATTAAGAAGAGTCAGAGATTATGCCCAAGTAAATTCCAACGGAAATGTTGACTTAGAAATTGCCAAAAAAGCATTAAGTTTATTTGAAATTGACGATAATGGTTTAGATCGAGTTGATAGATCGGTTTTGGATGCTTTGGTAAATAAATTTGGTGGTGGTCCAGTTGGTTTATCTACTTTAGCTGTTGCTGTTGGTGAAGAACCAGAAACCGTTGAAGATATGTCAGAACCATATTTAGTCAGAATCGGTTATATCTCTCGTTCTCCACGAGGTCGTATTGCTACTGCGATGGCATTTAAATTGTTAGGAAAATCTGTGCCAGCACAACAAATACTGGATATAAGCGAGTAAGTCTGACCAGTTTGGACTTATTTTATAGTCATAGGTAATACTTGAATTAATAAAAATAGACTTCAAAATTTAAATTGAATTGAAATTATAGGAGCCAAGACAAGTTGTCTGCCGCAAATAAATCAAGACCAGGAAGATCTTTATTTTTACTTTTAATAGTTAGTGCTGGATTATTTTTATGGGGATATTGGCCAGGTGCTTCACATGAAGCAAGACTTGGTTTGGATTTAAGGGGTGGAACTCAAGTAATTCTTACTCCTGAATTAGCACCTGGAAGTCAGGGTACTTTAACTCAAGATCAAATAGATCAATCAGTTGAAATCATTCGACAAAGAGTTAACGGATTTGGCGTTGCAGAAGCTGAAGTAACTGTGCAGGGAAGTGGCGCAAATGCTGCAATTGTTGTGACAGTTCCTGGAGTAAATCCCGAAGGAATCACTAATTTGTTAAAGCAAACAGCACGATTAGATTTTCGCGCAGTTTTGGCTGCTGCAAATGGTTTTGAAGTTATTTCACCTGATGCAAATGCTTCACCTTCTGCATCTGAATCACCAAGTCCTGCACCTGCAGTTGAAAAACCAAAAGAACTTCCAATTCAAGCAGCAACTTCGGATGAACTTTATGATCAATATTTAAATTTAAATTGTTTAGATCAAGGTCTTTTACAAGGTGGAAAAGCAGATGATCCAACAAAGTACACATTGACTTGTTCAAAAGATGGATTTGAAAAATTTGTTTTAGCTCCAGCTTTTATCACTGGAGATCAAGTAAGTGACTCCCAAGCATCTTTGCCTCAACAAGGCGCAGGAGGCTGGATGGTTCTATTGGATTTTGATTCAACTGGGGCAACAAAATTAACTGAAGCATCCACTAATTTAAGTAAATTACCTTCGCCACAAAATAGATTTGGAATAGTTCTTGATGGACTTGTCGTATCAGCACCTTTCTTTTCTGAACCAATCCTTGGAGGAAAAGCACAAATTGAAGGAAGTTTTAAAGCAGAAGAAGCAAAACAGCTTGCACAAGTTTTAAGATATGGAGCTTTACCTGTAACTCTTACTATTGCTGAATCTACTTCTATAAGCCCAACACTTGGACAGGATCAATTAAGTGCAGGTCTTTTAGCAGGCGCCATTGGTTTGGGCTTTGTTGTTTTGTATTTAATTATTTATTATCGCGCCTTAGGTTTTGTTGCAGTATTTAGCTTAGTTGTGGCAGCAATCTTTACTTGGGTTTCAATTATTGCTTTAGGAAGAACTATTGGATTTACTTTAACTTTGGCAGGTATTGCTGGTGCAATTGTTGCAATCGGAATTACAGCTGACTCATTTGTAGTCTATTTTGAAAGAATCAGAGATGAAATTAGAGATGGAAAATCTTTAAGAGTGGCAACAGAATTGGGTTGGATAAGGGCTCGAAGAACTTTACTTGCAGCAGATTTCGTTTCACTTCTGGCAGCTATTGTTTTATATGCATTAAGTGTGGGAAGTGTAAGAGGTTTTGCATTTACTTTAGGATTAACCACGATTATCGACGTAATCGTTGCCTTTTGGTTTACTCATCCTTTAGTTACCTATTTTGGTAAATCTAAATGGGCAGAACAAGGTGGAGTTTTGACTGGAGTTTCAAAGAAAAGATTAACTGTGGGTAGTCAAATACTTTCAGGTGGTGAAAGATAAATGAATTTTAGTGCATTAGGAAATCGTCTATATACGGGTGAAACTTCTGTTGATTTTGTTGGGAAAAGAAAAATTTGGTATTTAATGTCTTTTCTAATTGTTTTAGTAGCAGTAGTTGGTGTTTTTGTCCGAGGAATAAATTTAGGTATTGAATTTGAAGGCGGGGCCAAATTCACGGTGCCAAGTACTACCAGTGTTGAAAATGCCAGAAATATTGTCAAAGATGCCGGTATTGAAAGTGCCTTAATAGTTTCGGTTGGAAATGAAAGATTAGAAATACAAACTCCACCATTAGAACAAGAGCAAATTGAAAGTTTTATTGCAAAAATTTCCACTGATTTTAAAGTTGATAAATCAACCATCACGACTCAGTCAGTCGGACCTTCTTGGGGAGCAGATATCACCAGACAAGCTCTTATTGGTCTGGGAGTATTTCTTCTTTTAGTTATTTTGTTTTTGACAATTTATTTTGAAATCAGAATGGCAATGGCTGCAATTGTTGCCTTACTTCATGATTTATTAATAACTATTGGGGTTTATGCCATAACTGGCTTTGAAGTAACACCAGCAACAGTTATTGGTGTACTTACAATTTTAGGTTATTCACTTTATGACACTGTTGTAGTTTTTGACAAAGTTAAAGAAAATACCAGAGGAATACTTGCCCAATCCAGATTAAATTATCAGGAAGCAGCAAATTTAGCTTTGAATCAAACTCTTATTCGATCTATCAATACTTCGATTGTGGCACTTCTGCCTGTTGCTGCAATTTTGATTGTGGGTGTAGGAATTTTACAAGCAGGAACTTTGAAAGATTTAGCGTTAGCTTTATTTGTAGGTATTGCTGCAGGAACTTATTCTTCTGTATTTATTGCTACGCCATTTCTTGTGCAGTTAAAAGAAAATCAACCAGAGATTATTTCACTTAAAAATAGAGTTCATGCCAGAAGAGCAAATGCTGGAATTTCTGGAACCGAAAGTGTGCAAATAAGTGTGAGCACAACTTCAACTACAGTTATGCAAGCTGGTCCAAGATCACAACCTAAACGATTTTCTCGTTCGAAAAGAAAGAAATAGTCACTCTTAATTCGTGTAATCAAGTAATCTTGATAAACTAAAGAGCCAACAGTTGAAGTTTTTTCTGGGAGGCGTCTTTCATGTCAGACGCATCCATCACGCGCAGTAGATTCGCCAAGTTAACTGGCTGGAAGTCTGAAACTAAAGAGATCGATCAATTAATAAAAACTTTAAAAAAATATCATTCAAAAGATAATTTTGATTTAGTTAATAAAGCTTACGAAGTTTCTAAAAAACAACATGAAGGCCAGAAAAGAAGAAGTGGCGAAGAATATATAACTCATCCAATAGCAGTTGCTCAAATTTTGGCAGACTTAGGTTTATCTAGTGAAACTTTGGCTGCAGCACTTCTTCATGACACTGTTGAAGACACAGGTTATTCCATTGAAAAATTAGAGGAAGATTTTGGTGCAGAAGTTGCTCGACTAGTAGATGGTGTTACCAAGTTAGACAAAGTTAAATATGGTGAATCAAGTGCTGCAGAAACTGTACGCAAAATGGTTGTGGCAATGGCCAGAGATATTCGAGTACTTTTAGTTAAACTTGCTGATCGCTTACATAACATGCGGACATTAAAATATTTACCTTCGCAAAAACAAGAACAAAAAGCCAAGGAGACTCTTGAAATTTTTGCTCCATTGGCACACAGATTAGGTATGAACGCAATTAAATGGGAGTTAGAAGATTTATCTTTTGCAACACTTTATCCAAAAATGTATGAAGAAATTGTGAACTTGGTTAGTCAAAGAGCTCCGCAAAGAGACAGAGAAATATCAGAAGTTGTAACAATAGTTGAAAAAGATTTAAGTGAGGCAAAAATAAAAGCTGAATTAAGCGCAAGACCAAAACATTATTATTCGGTTTATCAAAAAATGATAGTTCGAGGTAGAGATTTTAATGAAATATATGACTTGGTGGGTGTAAGAATTTTAGTTAATGATGTTAAAGATTGTTATGCCACGCTAGGAACTATTCACTCACGTTGGAATCCAGTTCCTGGAAGGTTTAAAGACTACATCGCAATGCCTAAATTCAATCTTTATAAATCACTACATACAACTGTGATTGGAACTAATGGCAGACCTATCGAATTTCAAATTAGAACTTTTGATATGCACAAAGAAGCTGAATATGGTGTGGCGAGTCATTGGCGATACAAGGAAAAGCAAAGTAAAGAAGGACTAAGACCAGCCGATGAAATGGCATGGTTAAAGCAATTAGTTGATTGGCAAAAAGAGACAGAAGATCCAGATGAATTTTTAGATACTCTTCGCTATGACTTAGGTCAGCAAAAAGAAATTTTTGTTTTCACTCCAGCAGGTGATGTTATAGCACTTCCTCACAATGCAACCCCGATTGATTTTGCATACGCGGTTCATACAGAAGTGGGAAATCATTGTGTTGGTGCAAGAGTTAACGGCAAATTAGTATCTCTGGATTCAAATTTGGAAAGCGGTGACAATGTAGAAATTTTTACCACTAAAACTCCAGGATCTGGACCATCTCAAGACTGGTTGAATTTTGCAGTTTCAACAAGAGCTAAAAGCAAAATAAAAGCCTGGTTCACCAAAGAAAGACGTGAAGAATATATAGAGCAAGGCAAAGATCAAATTGCCAAACAAATTAGAAAACAAAATTTACCCATACATCGTTTGATGGCTAATCAATCATTAGTTGCTGTGGCACATGAATTAAGAATAAAAGGGATAGAAGAATTATTTGTTTCAATTGGTGAAGGAAAAGTAAGTGCTCAAAGTGTTGTTAATAAATTAATTCAAATTCATGGTGGAGAAGAAGGAGCAAGTGAAGATCTAGCTGAGGCGATTGCTCCTACACGTATTAAAAATACGCCAACCACAACTCGATCACCATCTGTAATTGTAAAAGGAATTGAAGATGTCTATACCCGTTTGAGTAGATGCTGCACGCCAGTTCCAGGAGATGAAATTTTTGGTTACATCACAAGAGGTGGAGGAGTGTCAGTACATAGACAAGATTGCACCAATGCAATGGATTTAAAGAAAGAAGAAGAAAGAATTGTGGAAACTTCATGGCCAGAAAGTGGTACCGGAATTTATCTTGTAAATATTCAGGTAGAAGCAATTGATCGAAACGGTTTACTTTCTGATGTGACTAGAACTTTGTCTGAACATCACGTAAATATTCTCAACGCTTCTGTTTCTACAACTAGAGAAAGAATTGCATTTTCTAAATTTACATTTGAAATGGCAGATCCAAAACATTTAGGAAGTGTATTAGCGGCAGTTAAAAATATTGCCGGAGTTTATGACGTTTATCGCGTTTAGCGAGTGAATTCAGCTAAAGTAGTTTTTGTAGCTTCTAAAAGCATTTTTTGAGTTTCAATTGTTTTAGTTAGAGAATCTACTTTTTTAGTATCACCTTTAGCAGATGCTTCTTGTAATTCTTTTTCAGTTTTTGCAAGTTTATTTTCAATTAATTCAAGAGTTGATTGAGCCCTAGCACTCTTTGCAGGATCTGTTCGATCTAATTCTTTTCTCTCAGCAGATTTGATTGCATCTTCAACTGCTTTTAGGCGAGATTCAATTTTATTTTTATCATTTCTTGGAACATGGCCTATCTTGCTCCACTCATCTTGAATTGGTCTTATTGCAGATTTTGCAGATTTAATATCGGTAATTGGAAGTAATGCTTCTGCTTTTTTTGCAAGTTCTTCCTTTAAAGCTAAATTCTTTTTGTGTTCTTCATCTAAAACTGATAAAGCAGCTGTTCTTGCTGCAAAGAATGCATCTTGAGCAACCTTAAATTCTTTCCAAAGTTTTTGTTCTTCTTTTCTTTCCAAAATTGGGGCAGATTTCCACTTAGACATTAAGTTTCTAAATTTATTTGCAGTATCATTCCAGTCTTTTGAATCAACTATTTTTTTAGCTTGTTCTACTATTTCTGATTTAATTTTGGTGGCTTCTTTTCGAGAAGACTCTAAAGATGAAAAATATTGTCTTCTTGCTTTATCAAAAGCTGATCTTGCAGTGCTAAATCTCTTCCACAAAGCCTGCTCATCTGATTTTGAACCATGAGGCAGTTTCTTCCATTCCTCAACTATGTCTTTAAATCTTTGAGTAGTAACCTTCCACTGTTTTGAATTAACAAGTTTTTCAGCTTCTTCAACAAGTTGTCTTCTTTTCTCCATTTCCTTTTCTTTAGCTATAGCTTTAGCAGCAGAAAATTCTGCTTTTTTAACAGCAGCCACCACTTGTAGTTCTTCTAACTTATTTGTCAAATGAGTTATATCTCCAACAAAATTTGGAGTTGTAAGAGTACTTTTTACTCTTTCAACAAGTTTTAAGGCAGCTTCAGCATTGCCTTTATTTTCTTTTAATCTTTGAAGAGTTAATAAGATTTCATTTTCTAATTCTTGAAATTTTCTTATATAAAAATTAAGACCGTCATTTGGATCTCCTGCAGCCCATTGTCCAACTTGTTTTTCTGAACCATCTGGCATTTTTACTAATACAGTGCCGTCAGTTTCAACACGACCAAATGCCGTATCTAGGTTGGCTGTCATTTGTAAGGAGATCTACTTTCTATTTCAATTAACTAATTGTTACTGCTACAGACTCAATCGTGACACTCTGGGCAGGTGCGCCATCAGAGCCCCCGCCATTTACGCCTTGACTTGCTACTGATTGAACAATTTGTAATCCTTTTGTTATTTTTCCCCAAATTGAATAATTTGGTCCAAGTGTTGTGTCTTGATAAACCAAAAAGAACTGTGATCCAGAAGTTCCAGGTCCAGCATTTGCCATCGCAACTGTTCCTGCTGGGTAATTATTTTCAATTGGTTGAGGTAAATTTTCATCTGGAATATTGAAGTCAGGTCCACCTGCTCCTGTTCCTGTTGGATCACCACATTGCAAAACAAAAATTCCTTCAGTTGTTAATCTATGACAAATTGTGTTATTGAAATAATTATCTTGAGCAAGAGATGCAAGCGTATTAACTGTTAAAGGTGCTTTATCTGGAAAAGTTTCGATAACAATTTCTCCAAGATTTGTAATTATGGAAAACTCCGCTGAATTATTTGCACCAATACCAGCATTTGGTAAATCAGGATTTGCTGAAGTTGAAGTGTTGGAACCATTTAAACCAAGAATTACTGAGCCAATAATTATGGCGATAGCCGTAATTAAAGCGATGTAAACAGTAGATTTTTTCGCATTACCTGATTCGCCTCGCGATGACATTTCGGCCTTTCGTTAATTTTTGGTTTATTATTTAAATTGTTAATTTAATTGTAGTTAACGAGTTTAAACTCGCTAAAACTGACATCGAGGCTAGATTTTGTGCTAATTAAATCTTTTCCAGCAGGCCCTTGGGCCACAAACTGTTACCTTGTTGCCAATGAAACCAATTCTGAATGCGTGATTATCGATCCAGGTTTTGAAAGCTTGCCTGACATTGAAAGTATTTGTACTCAATTTAATCTTCATCCGGTTGCAACTCTTTTAACTCACGGACATATGGATCATGTTTGGTCAGTCATTCCACTTTGTAACAATCATCAAATTTCTGCATACATTCATGGATTAGATGAATGGATGTTAAGTGACCCAGAAAAAGCTTATTCGAAATCAAGTTGGCAAGATTTAATTAAATTAAATGCTGGTGTTCCAGAATTTTTGCCAAAAGATATAAATCTTTTAAAAAATAAAATGAAGTTAGATTTGGCTGGATTAGCAATTACTTGCCATCACGCACCAGGCCATACTGAAGGATCCACTGTCTTTACTTCTCAAAATAATTTATTTTCAGGAGATGTTTTATTCAATCGAGGCATAGGTAGAACTGATTTGCCTGGAGGTAATCCAAAGGCAATGTTGGAAAGTCTTAAAAATGTAATCTTAAAATTTCCAGACGAAATGAGCGTATTTCCAGGACACGGACCAAGCACCACAATTGGAGATGAACGATTTAAGAACCCTTACCTGCAAGACTTAACTTAATAAATTAAGGAGCAAAGATTTAAATGGCTGGTTTATTTCAAGCACCAAAAGGTGTGCCTGATTATTTTCCACCTCGTTCTATTTCATTTTTAAAAGTTCAAGAAACTATTGGTAAAACTGCTTCTTTAGCTGGTTATGGTTATGTTGAATTGCCAATTTTTGAAGACGTAAATCTTTTTGTTAGAGGAATTGGTGAATCAACAGATGTAGTAAGTAAAGAGATGTATGTTTTTGAAGATCGCGGCGAAAGACAACTTGCTTTAAGACCAGAAGGTACAGCAGGTGTTGTTCGCTTAGTAATTGAAAATGGATTAGATAAAGGACAACTTCCAGTAAAGCTTTGGTACAAAGGACCATTTTTTAGAGCAGAAAGACCGCAACATGGAAGGTATCGACAATTACAACAAGTAGGAATTGAAGCAATAGGTTCACCAGATCCAGCACTTGATGTTGAAGTCATTTGTGTTGCAGATGATTCATTCAAGAAATTAGGTTTGAAAAAATTTAGACTACTTCTTACTTCTTTAGGTTGTTCGACTTGTAGGCCAATTTATAGAGAAAAATTGACTAAATTTTTATCAGGTTTAAATCTTGATGATGATACAAAAAATAGAGCTAAATTAAACCCTTTAAGAGTATTAGATGATAAACGTGAAGAAGTTAAAAAACAATTAACTAATGCTCCATTGATGATTAATGAATTATGTAAAGAATGTAGTAGTTATCACCAAGACGTTGAAAATCTATTGAAGAAAAATGATGTGGATTTTATTCCAAGTCCAAAATTAGTAAGAGGTCTTGATTATTACACTAAAACAACTTTTGAGTTTGATCATCCAGATTTAGGTGCTCAATCTGGAATTGGGGGAGGTGGCAGATATGACGGTCTTATGTCAAGTCTGGGTGGAGCTGATTTAAGTGGAATCGGATTTGGAATTGGAACTGATAGAACTCTTATGGCATGTGAAGCAGAAAATTTAGAAATAAGTAAAGAAAATCTAGTTCAGGTATTTATTGTGCCTATTGGTAGAAATTCTCAACAATTATCTGTTTCACTTTTGAAGAATTTAAGAAGTGCAGGTATTGCAAGTGATATGGCTTATGGAGATAAAGGTTTAAAGGGAGCCATGAAAGCTGCAGATAAAAGTGGAGCTCGCTTTGCTGTGGTGCTTGGGGATGAAGAAGTTTCCAATGCCCAAGTACAAATCAAGGATTTATCCAATTCTTCCCAAGTGCAAGTTTCCATAGGTGACATGGTTAAACATCTAGAACAGGCCTTACGACAGAATTAGATGTCTTGGAATAAAAGACAATTCTTGGAAATAACTTGAAAAGGAATCTTTCGTGTTAAGAACTCATGTGGCAGATGCTTTAAGAGCAATTGATGCTGAAGTCAAAGTCACATTGGCAGGCTGGGTTGGAAATAGAAGAGACCATGGCGGAGTTGCTTTCATTGACTTAAGAGATGCCTCAGGAATTGTGCAAGTTGTAATTCACGATGAAAAATTAGCCCATGATTTAAAACCTGAGACGTGTGTACAAATTAAAGGACAAGTAAAACTTCGACCTAAAGGAAATGAAAATAAAGATTTGCCAACAGGTGATGTTGAAGTTTTTGCACAAGAAGTTAAAGTCTTGTCGCAATCTGCCACATTACCTTTTCAAATTGATAAAGAAATAGATGTGAATGAAGAAACAAGACTTAGATACCGATATCTGGATTTAAGAAGACCATTTGGCCCAGGAAGTGCTTTAAGAATTAGAAGTAAAGTCAGCCAATATGCTCGCGATGTTCTGCTAAATCATGACTTTATAGAAGTTGAAACTCCTACTCTTACAAGATCAACACCAGAAGGTGCTAGAGACTTTTTAGTTCCAGTTAGATTGCAACCTGGTTCCTGGTATGCCTTACCACAATCTCCACAACTTTTTAAACAACTTTTAATGGTGGGTGGATTAGAAAAATACTTCCAAATTGCACGTTGTTATAGAGATGAAGACTTTAGGGCAGATCGTCAACCAGAATTTACTCAACTTGATATCGAAATGTCTTTTGCTGATCAAGAAGATGTAATTGCAGTTGGTGAAATGGTTATTAAAACTTTATGGCGAGAAATTTTAGGTTATGAAATAGGTGATATTCCACGAATTACTTACCATGAGGCAATGAATAAATATGGATCTGACAAACCAGATTTAAGATTTGAGCTTCCACTAATTGATTTAACTCAGTATTTTAAAAACACACCATTTAGAGTTTTTCAAGCTCAACATGTTGGCGCCGTAGTAATGCCAAATGGTGCATCAACTCCAAGAAAACAATTTGACGCATGGCAAGAGTGGGCAAAACAACGTGGTGCAAAAGGACTTGCATACGCCGTATTTAATACTGATGGTGAAATTGCTGGACCTGTTGCTAAGAATTTAAGTGAAGAAGAAAGAAACGGTTTAATAGCAGCAACTGGTGCAAAACAAGGCGATGCAGTGTTTTTTGCAGCAGGTTCAAAAAATGAAAGTCTTCCATTACTTGGTGCAGCTCGAATTGAAATAGCTCAAAAATTAAATCTGATTGATGAAAAAGAATGGAATTTTGTTTGGGTGGTAGATGCCCCAATGTTTGAACAAGTACAAAATGAAAAGGGAGAAAATGTTTGGACTGCTGTTCATCATCCTTTCACTTCACCAAATTCTGATTCATTAAAAACTTTCGCTCAAGATCCAGGAAATGCTTTGGCTTGGGCATATGACCTTGTTTTGAATGGAAATGAAATAGGTGGTGGATCTGTTCGTATTCACCAGGCAGATATTCAAAAACAAGTTTTTAAAATTCTAGGAATAACGGAACAAGAAGCACAAGAAAAATTCGGATTCTTGCTTGAAGCTTTCAAATATGGTCCACCTCCTCATGCAGGTATTGCATTTGGTTGGGATCGAGTAGTAATGCTATTGACTAATTCATTAAGCATTAGAGATGTAATTGCATTTCCAAAAAGTGGTGGAGGGCAAGATCCACTTACTGGTGCACCAACTCCAATCACACCTGCACAAAGAAAAGAAGCTGGTGTTGACTTCAAACCGGAAAAATAAATATGGACGATGCGCTTTTTGACGCAGAACCCATTGAAATTCCTGCGAATAATAAACAAGTAAAAGCTCCACTTGCTGCAAGAATGCGGCCAAGTAATTTAGATGAAGTTGTTGGACAATCTCAAATAACTAAAAAAGATTCACCATTAAGAGCTTTACTTAATCCAAAAGATGAAAATAAATTGGCAGCTACTTCTTTAATTTTGTGGGGACCTCCTGGCAGCGGTAAAACTACATTGGCTCATGTGGTTTCAAATTCGACAGGAAGATCATTTATTGAACTATCTGCTACATCTAGTGGAGTAAAAGAAGTGCGAGAAGTTATTGATTTAGCACGAAGAAGATTTTCACGAGGGGTTGGAACTGTTTTATTTATAGATGAAATTCATAGGTTTTCCAAATCACAACAAGATTCACTTTTAGCAGGAGTTGAAGAAGGTTGGGTAACTTTGGTTGCTGCCACAACAGAAAATCCCTCAGTTTCAATTAATTCTGCATTGATGAGTAGATCACTAGTATTACCCCTGCAACCACTGACAAATGAAGATATTAATGAATTAATCAATAGAGCTTTAGTTAGTGAAAAAGGTTTAGCAGATAAATACCAAATCGAAGATTTGGCTAGAGAGCATATTTCAAATGCAAGTGCTGGGGATGCAAGAAGAGCTTTAATCTCACTAGAAACTGCTGCCCTTGTTGCAGATAGTGAAAATAGAAATTTGATCACGCTCAAGGATGCTGAAACTGCTGTGCAAAGAGCTGCTCTTAGATATGACAAATCAGGTGATGAACATTACAACGTAATAAGTGCTTTTATAAAAAGTGTTAGAGGAAGTGATGTTGATGCTGCAATTCATTATCTTGCTCGAATGGTTGAATCAGGAGAAGATCCTAAATTTATTGCCAGACGTTTAGTAATACTTGCAAGTGAAGATATAGGTATGGCAGATCCAAATGCATTAAATATTGCAGTTTCAGCTATGCAAGCAAGTCAATTAGTCGGTTGGCCGGAAGCAAGAATAATTCTTGCTGAAGCTGCTACTTATCTATCTCTTGCTCCTAAATCAAATTCTGTTTATAACGCAATAAATGAAGCAATAGAAGATGTAAGAAAAGGGGACTTTGGCCAAGTTCCACAGCACTTAAAAGATGGTTCATTAAGTGCTTCTCGCCAAACAGGTGCAGGAATTGGCTATAAATATGCACATGATTTTGAAGAAGGTGTGGCAAGTCAACAATATTTGCCAGATAACTTGAAGAATAAGACTTATTACAAACCTGGAAATCGCGGAGCAGAACAACGCTTTAGCGAATTGTGGGACAGAATTCGCCAAGCACTAAGGTCAGTTAAGTAACAATTAAGTAGTAGAGGAAAAGAAAATGGATTCGGCAGAAATTAGACGCAGATTCTTAGATTTCTTTGAAAAAAATGGCCATACTGTTGTGCCATCTGCTTCTTTAATTGCAAATGATCCAACTTTACTTTTAGTTAATGCAGGAATGGTTCCCTTTAAACCATATTTTCTTGGGGAAGCACCAGCTCCATATAAGAGAGCAACCTCTGTTCAAAAATGTGTCAGAACTTTAGATATTGAAGAAGTTGGTAAAACCACAAGACAT
>JACCDO011199299.1_pt1 | contig 33249 bp, 19 predicted proteins | sample 7446101 | NCBI WGS metagenome assembly JACCDO01 (sample SAMN15323440, study PRJNA562643) | freshwater metagenome | isolation source: river surface water | place: USA:Blue River Watershed | collected 2017-08-16 | reverse complement strand
CTCAAAAGTCTCCATTTCCAACTACTTCTAACTTTGATAACGGGTTTCTCGCCGACTTAAAAAGGGATTAGCATGAAGTTGCCGTTGTTAAATGTAACGACAATTACTTAATTACAACAGATAAAATAGATAAATATGTTCAAAATAGTAGTTACAAAGTAAGTTGATAGCTACTGCAATGAATATTTCTGCACTTAGTGAAATGATATAAATATCCGAGATGCTATATCAGTACTTACCAATGCCTGTACGGTTTACATTTTGTGTGCCCAAAGCTTGTTAATACACACAAATGCAACACTAAATTAGTACTTTTATAGTTCCATCGTCAATTGTATGACCCGAGTATAAATTTATTCACCCAAGATTGGCAAGGCAAGGTATCTGAAAGTAAGGAAGTAAAGTATTCTGCTTGTGAAGAAGGCAAAGGAATAAAGATTGATGGCGAGCAGCGAGGCTCCCGTGATCGATCCACTCGCCAAGGAAGATGATTCACCATTACGTTTAAGTGTTTTACGTGATGAATATAAGAATGAATTACTTGAAATCTTGGATGGTATGAGAGGTAAAAAATGTCTCGTTATGGATGCACAGTTAAGTAGTTTACTCAATATGGTAGTATTGGAGGGTTCAAAGTTATTGAAAGACTCCGGAGTTAACTTTTTTAGAGAGTTAAAAGGTGAATATTTAGGTGATTTCACTATAGATTCGGGGCGTGCAGTACCCGAGAACATAGTATATCTTGTGCGACCCAATCTAAATCTGATGAAAATTATTGCGAAACAAATCTTAAACAGTGTCAAAACAGGGATAAGAAGTCAATATCATATATATTTTGTTCCACATCGTACACTTGTATGTGAACAAATGTTAGAAGATGAAGGTATAAGCCTTGATCACGATGGTGTTAGAATCGGTGAATTTCATATGGGAATGATCCCGTTTGACACAGATATTTTGTCGTTAGAAATGGCTGATGTATTCAAGCAATGTTATGTTGATGGTGATACATCCCCATTAAATGCAGCAGCAAGATCATTATTACAATTACAAAATTTATATGGTTTAATACCTCAAGTTCGAAGTAAAGGTGCTGCTGCACGCAAAGTATTACAGAAGCTTCTGCACTTACGCAGAGAAGAAGAGTCATTGAAACAAGACAAACAAATCAGTTATAACTCAATGAAGTTGATTGATACATTAGTAGTGATGGATAGGGAAGTAGATCTAATATCCCCGTTGATAACCCCTCTTACCTACGAGGGATTAATAGACGAAGTCGTGGGGATCGAGAACAGCAAGATCAAGCTCGATTCCTCGATTATCAACGACGGCAAAGACGAGCAATTACCCATCAAGATGCCAAATGTTCCTGGTGTTGACTTACCAACACCCAATGAATCAATAAAACGTGACGTGCAACCAGGCGACATGGTGACCGTTACCTTGAACAGCAGCGACCTGATCTACTCCGAAATCAGGGACTTGTCCATCGAACAAATGGGACCATTCCTGCAGGAAAGAGCCATCAAAATAAGAAAAAGTTATGCAAATTTCCGCGATAACAAGGACGCTTCCATCTCAGAAATTCATGATTTTGTCAAGAAAATTCCCGCGTTAACCAACGAGTACAAATCCCTAAATGCACATATCAATATAGCGGAATTGATCAAACAAACAACAGATAAAAGAGAATTTCGGGAGAATTGGCAATGCGAACGCGGCATCCTCGAAGGCGAGGTGGTCATCGATCAAATCGAGGACTTGATATGCGCAGATACTGACAGATCCCTTTACTACAAGGTCACTGACTCACTCACTCACTGGCTTACTCACTCACTGGCTTACTCACTTACTCACTGGCTTACTCACTTACTCACTCACTCACTCACTCACTGGCTTACTCACTCACTAACTCTTACTTACTCGCTCACTCCCTTACTCACTCTTACTTACTCACTCACTGTTACTTACTCACTCACTGTTACTTACTCACTCACTGTTACTTACTTACTCACTCTTACTTACTCACTCACTCTTACTCTCTCACTTACTTAGGTTCTGCGTATGCTTTGCTTGCAGTCAGTAACAGCCGGAGGTATTCGGTCCAACAAGTACGACAACATCAAGAAGTTGATCATCCAAACCTACGGCTACGAGCAGATGTTCACGCTAACAAACTTGGAAAGAACCGGTTTATTACGTCGGAAAGACATGATCCTCGTGGAAACCACACCCCTTTGGCAGGGATTACGCAGTAAATTGCGGCTTATTGACGACCGGAACCTGAGTCGCGCCGATGATATCTCGTATGTCTCAGCGGGTTACGCGCCTCTTTCCGTGCGACTTATACAGTTACTCGGTAATAATTCTTGGAGTCAAATATCCGATGTCATGCGGTCCCTGCCCGGTCCCATGCTGGAGTTCAACCAGATCGAGGCAACAGAAGAGTTGGCAGAGGCCATCATGCGGTGCGGCAGTGACAGCAGCAGCAGCAGCAGCAGTAGTAGTAACATCTTCAACACCTCATCGAGTGTAGAGGCGAGTAGCAACAACACAGGGAACAAGAAAGTTATGTTGTTGTTTGTTGTTGGCGGTTTAACCTTCTTAGAAATCGCCGCGTTGCGCTTGTTATCGCGGGATCCCGCTTTTCCCTTCACCATTGTCATGGCCACCACCAAGCTGATCAACGGCAAAAGCCTGCTGAAAACCATGGTCAACGACTTCAAAACACCGTGAAAACACTTGCAATTACACACTATTAACAGTTACAATAACAATATTTACTACTATTCTTCTTCTTGATTTCTTGTACCGGGTGTGGAAAAGGAGTCGTTATGACCGGTTTCATCGATCCCAATGACACTTGACCCGATCCCGATCCCGGGACTCATTGATTCACGTGATAATCTACTTGTTCGCCATGAAAAACTTGATTGTTGACTCAATAAGAACCCGGAAGAGATCCGTTGGCTGCTCTCGCGGCTTATCCTCTCCGACACACTTTTGAGGCTATTAAAGGCATTCAAGAGAATTTGTGGGGTGATAAGTGCAACTGATGACATGTCCTCCTGCACCACTACCGCTTCCTCTTGCACCGCTACCTCTTGCACCTCTTCTACTTCCTCTTCTGCATCATGCTCCACTATCCGCACTCCTTTCCGCGGCTTGGCCTGGCTCGGGACCGCGTTCCTGCCGCTTTCAAACGGTCGGATCGTCACGGGATTCATTTCTTCGGCAGTTGGAACGGAGATTTCTACTATTTTCTTATAATCTAAAATATTTTTTTTTACTAAAACTGATTTGGAGATCATAGTAGCCGTTACTTTCGACGTGAAAATCCCTCGCGCATCCCGCTTAATCCCTATTTCCTTGCTTGATCCCAATTTTTGCTTCATATTTAACAATAAATCTGGTGTAATAAGGGACCGGCGAAGATGCATCGGGACGTGCACCGGTACCACTTCCTTCCCACTAAATATTTCATCTTTATGATATTTTTTTCTCTTTTCAACGCGGGTTTGCACCAGGGATTTCAGCATCTTGGGCGCGATAAGGTTGTAAGTTGCGCCCAAGATAACGCGGGATTTTGGTGGTTCAACTTTTTTTAAATTATTTTTACCACGAATTAAATCCCTTGGATCGATCCCAACGGCTCTTCTAGGAGGGATTTCAACTCTTTTTAACTTATCTTTATGATGTAATAAATCTGATCCCGTAAATGGTGTTCTTGCTCCTGCTGAAGAGGAAAAAGTAACGGATTCATCATGGGATTCATCAAAAACAACACTAAACCGCTGTCTATCGTCGTCGTCGAACACCTCCGTGTACCGTGCTTCGCTTGCCAGGTCATCCACAAACACTTCATCATTACTTTCACTTCTTATTTTATTCTTATAACTGTCAGTACCGGTGTTAGACTCCGTGGTACCGGCTCCGGTCTTGGAAGGTACCGGTGCGGTACCTTTGCTTGATAAAGTTTTTAATTCAAAATATTTAACTTTTTCAGCGAAACTCTTGCGCGCATTCAATCTTTGAACTTTTTTATCAATTTTTTCAATAACTGGTGAAATATCTGTTGTCTTGTAGGGTGTGGATGGGAGTACAGTGCGGTCCGTGCCGGTACCTTCGTCATCCTCATAACTAACCGTTGCTGTTGCATATGGCAGCATTGGAGGAGGTGGTGGAGGTGGTACAGATGACGGGATCTTGTTACTTTCACCCCCTTTACCACGGTGATGCAAGGGATTACTAACCAGTTCGATCCCCCCGTCCATGTCGCCACTAATATCAATGCGATGCGACTCACCCCCATCTCTATCTCCATCCCCTTCTCTATCTCTATCTCCTTCTTGACTAAAACTCTGATCCCTAAATGCTGCATGCATGGGATTCGCTCCTATAAACGCATCACCACCAAAAATATCCTCATTACTATACGACATTCTTGCTGATTTCCTGACAGGAATCGGGACGATGAAGTTGTCCATGCCCGCATCCAGCAAGGGATTAGTACCAACAAACCTACTGCTTCTATTACTCACCTTACTACTCACCATGTGGTTCGCACGAGTGAGTATATCATCATGTTTTTGTAAATTTTCTGCTCTTAATTTGAACGAGATCCCGAGTCCGTACTCGTCCGCGCGCTTCTTGCTGATTATTGTGTCAACTAATAAAATCCCACAAAAAAGTTTATTTTGTTGACATACGTAATCCACACCCTCTCTCGAATTGGAATTAATAAGGGATTCAATATAATACTCACCAGTGGTGATGAGAGGGAAAGAGCCGTTGCAAGGGTGGAAGTACAAGGCCCAATGGAACCAGGGATTAAAGGATAACACGGCATATAACAAGTCTAATATAGTCGTTACTAAATGAACTTGTAACGCATATTGCGGGATAATCCCTTGTGGGCCGTGACCGGTGGTAAACATGCAAGTTAGGGTAAGCAGCATTAATGATGACACGAAAAGTGGGATAGCAATGAGCTTGCCGACGCCCTTGGCGAGCTTGGTGAGCAGCGGCGAGTTCAGGATTAAAGTGTCCTTCTTCACGGCGCAATTCAACGTAAAACGTAAAATTGAACCGAAAAAACTTGTCAACGGACGAATAAACAACACGTTCACGAATACTAGAAGAGAGAGGGAAGAGGGAGTAAGAGGGTGAGTGAGTAAGAGGGAGTAAGAGGGTGAGTGAGTAAGAGGGAGTAAGAGGGAGTGAGTAAGGTGAGTGAGTGGGTAAGTGAGTGAGTGAGTAAGTAAGTGAGGGAGTGAGTGAGTGAGTAAGTAAGTGAGTAAGGTGAGTGAGTGAGTGAGTAAGAGGGAGTGAGTGGCCGTACCTTGCAACACAAATGCTCTTTCCGGATGGTTTGACAGCGCTTTATACAGGACTTGCGTCGACAGAGACACCAGGAAGAACGCGTAAGAGTGCTCCATAGTGAAGACCAACCGCCTTGCATTCCTGCTGAAGTCAGCACCTTTCAAACTATAGATACAACTGAGTAGGATGTGGTGGTTGAAGATGTACAAGAGGAAGCTCTCGAAGCAGCCCGGCGGGATCCGCCACTCTTCCCCGAATAACTTGATCCCGTTCGGATACATGAAGTCCTCACAGCCCATAAAGGTTCGCTTCTTGGAGATATACTCAAACAGTAGAGGTGGAAGGTCAACCTCGGTGTGGTACACAGGCCATGGCCGCAGGATGCGGTTGAGAAATCCCTTGGGAGATGTCACAGTGCTGCGATTACTATTGATATTAGCTACTTCTAAGTCGGGACTAGCAGATCCCGCGGTTAACACAGGTGATGGTGTGGAATCCTGAGTAGGGGATCCGGTACTAGGAGAGGATCGATTCATAACTGCCCGTTTGCTCTTCAAATATTGACCCGTTATGTCATAATTATCACGGAATACCTCATTTTGTATCTCTTTTTTCTTTAAAAGTAAACATTTTGCGTTTTGGGTGTAGTCATAGGCACCGGTATACACTAGGTCGATGCTGGAGGGGCCCTCGGAGTCCGTTAGATGCACAACATCAATGTACTTCTTGGTTCTGTTCATGGAGGTAACAAGGCGATGAGTTACACCTTTCAAGAATCCACTTTTATCGAAGACAAAAAGAATCATAAACAAGCCAATGAAGTAACCGAGGTAGGCGCCGATGTAGTAGTTCACCTTGAAACGGACATATTCCGCGCTCCAATCCCGGAATGGATTCAATAGTAAGAAGTCTAACCGAGTAGGGTTTGAGGTTGGAGATGAGGTAGGTGTTGTGGATGGTCTACTTGATGGTTGAGTAGTAGGAAATCCAGATGGTTGTGATGATGGTTGCATAGTAGGTGCACCACTTGGTTGTGTTGAAGGGGAAAAGGACGGTTTGCTTGTTGGTTGGGACGACGGAAGAGCCGTTGGCTGATAACTGGGCACGTTCGTTGGCTTTGAAGAGGGTTGCGATGATGGACACGACGAGGGTTCACTACTAGGAGTCTTGGACGGGCTAGATGAGGGCTGCCCTGTGGGGACTTTAGTTGGTTTTGAGGAAGGTTGTCGAGTTGGTTGACTAGTTGGTTGTCGCGATGGTTGTCGAGTTGGTTGACTAGTTGGTCGACCAATTGGTTGACTACTTGGTTGACTACTTGGCTGTCTACTTGGTTGACCTGTTGGCATTGTTGGATGACTACTTGGTTGACCAGTTGGTTGTCGCGTTGGTTGTCGCGTTGGTTGACTAGATGGCTGTCTAGATGGTTGACTACTTGGTTGACTACTAGGCTGTCTACTTGGTTGACTAGATGGATAAATAGAAGGTTGACTACTTGGTTGACAACTTGGTTGTCTACTTGGTTGACTACTAGGCTGTCTACTTGGTTGACTACTAGGTTGACTAGATGGCTTCCTAGAAGGTTGTGATGAAGGTCGACTAGATGGTTGTCTGGATGGTTGACTAGTTGGGCGTCTACTTGGTTGACTACTAGGTTGACTAGATGGCTGCCTCGATGGTTGTGATGAAGGTAACGATGTAGGACGAACTATAGGTTGACTAGATGGTTGACTAGATGGTTGACTACTAGGCTGTCTACTTGGCTGCCTCGATGGTTGTGATGAAGGTAACGATGTAGGACGAACTATAGGTTGACTAGATGGTTGACTACTTGGTTGACCACTAGGCTGTCTACTTGGTTGACTACTTGGTTGATGACTAGGTTGACCACTAGGTTGATCAGTAGGTTGTCTACTTGGTCGACCAGATGGTTGTGGTGAAGGTTGTGACGAAGGACGAGCTGACGGTTCACTAGATGGTATCGAACTCGGCTGTCCGGTAGGGATATTAGATGGCTTCGAACTCGGCTGTCCACTTGGCCACATAGATGGTTTAGATGAAGGATGACTAGTTGGTTCCGTAGGATATTCTGTTGGCATTTCTGTTGGTATAGGTGTAGTGGGTATTTCTGTTGGTATTTCTGTTGGTATTTCTGTTGGTATCCGCGTTGGCGTCACAGTAGGGCGGCGTGAAGGGCGGAAAGTAGGCGCATTTGTAGGCAATGGTGTAGGTGGGGGTGGAGAGTAATAATAATTCTCTATGACCATAGGATCTTCTTCATCTTGATGCTGTGAGAGTAAGCTCACAAGTAAGATGAAAAACACCAAGATCCTCATTATACTTTTATAAAAACATAACTAAAAAATAAAAAGTTGATGTGGAAGCTATATGTCCCACCATCGAATTGGATATGCTGCGCATACTCATTGAACGGTCGTCCGTTCCAGCAATTTTTATATTTTTTGGGGGAGTGAGCTCGACCGGTGGGCCGGGAGTTTTGGACTTGGATTGGAACGAGGACGGTTTAAAGAGTCGCCATATTCTTCTATGTATTAGGTGTATTGTTAGAGTATCTCATTAGATTAGAACCTTCATATAGCATTAATTTGTCACATCAATTACAAATACAATAGAAGCTAGTGACAACTGTATTTGCTATATACGCTATATGCGCTACATCTGCTGCGTTTGCTAGTTATTAATGCACCAGGGAGATTAAAACAACAACCTTTGTTGATGAATTTACCGGCCTTCGCGCTCCTTCTGGAAAAAAAGTTTCCAATTTATCACCAATAATGTCGGATTTGAGTACCTATTACGCGCAGCTGGCGCAGGTGGAACAGTTGATTTCATCTGACCCTGACAATGCTACCTACGACAAGTTGCGATCGGATTTGTTATTATTGATTGAAATCACCCAGAAAGCAAATAAAGAAAAGGAGGATTTACCACCGTCCTCATCATTACGCGTTGGGGACGCAGTTGAAGTTAAAGGTGACGACCGGGTATATGCTGGTGTGATAGTTAAAGTTTATGTTGATGAAGGTAATTGTGATGTAAAGTACTATGAATATGATGATGCTGTTGTTACTCTGCCATTTATTAAAGTAACAAAGCTTTTACCGAATCCAAATATTGTACCAGCTCAGGTTAATGTCGGCTATAAATGCCAGTGTAAATATAGTAAAGACCAACAGTATTATGATGTTGTTATTACAGAAATTACAGCAAATGGTGTACGAGTTACATATACGGCATATGGCAGCAGTGAGGAAGTTCCAATTCAATACTTAAAACCAAGTAACTCCAGTAGTTCGTCCAAAGTAAGTGGTGGTGGGAGTGACAGTAATGGTCAGGATAAACTAATAGCAATCCCAGATCACTATTTAATCAAGCCTACAGACACTGAAGAAGAAAAAGAACGAAAACGTAAGAAGTTAAAGGCAATAAAATCCAAGAATAAAACCATTGAAGTCAACAATATGTTCGCGAAATCGCAGCAAAGCTGGCAGTCCTTCAAGGATAAAGGGGTGAAGAAGTCGTTGGCCGGCATAGCGAAGACCAGTATATTCACTAGTACGGATGACAAGAAACAAGTCACAGAGTACGAGAGAAAACGCAATCATTTTCACACCTCAAGAGGAAGCAACTAGCCTGCTTAGCCGCGGCTTAACCAGTAAATAATGTCACCGAAATGTAATAAATATTATTAAACATATACAGATCTCAAAATTGTTTTCTATATACAAATGTAGAAGTGCCCCGCGACATCAGACATCCTTCAACCACGGGTGCACTAACGCGTCCTTGATGCTCAATCTATGTGCTGTATTTGGCTTTAAGGCCAAGGAAATCCAGTCTTTGGCATGTGATGAAATATGATCCCACTCAGGACTGTGGTACTGGTACTGCACCGCCTTGTTCGACTTAATCAACGCCTTGTCGTCCTCGCCATAGAAAGGTTCGTAGCCGCAAAGTAACACGTACGCAACAACACCAATAGAGAACATGTCCACGTTGATGTCATAACCTTCGTTGATTTTCGCATCAAGAATATCAGGTGCAACATATCCTGGTGTACCACAGCGACCGCGCAGCTTGTTATCGGGGCACACAAACCCAGCCATGCCAAAGTCAGCTAGTTTTACATTCAAGTTTGTTTCATTGGTCTCCGACAGAGAGAAGGTGATATTCGACAGCTTGATGTCTCGGTGCGCAATACCCGCGCTATAACAACAGGATGTAGCAACTAACAATTGTTTCACTATTTTCTTGGTTTGAATCTCATTAAATATTCCATTTGTACTTATTTTTTCAAATAAATCCACCTTACTCATGAGCTCCAGCTCCATCAAGAATCCCTCCGAGGTCTCGAAGACCCCAAACAGCTCTACAACGGTAGTATTGTCGGTACTTTCACCCATTTCATTACAATTTCTGGCTTGAAAACAAGCTAGTATTTGAGCGACGACTTCTCTTACTAATGCATCGCCACGCTCTTTGCCCGACTTCACACGAGAGCGAAATATTGGCTTTGACACAAGCTTTAGTGCTCTATATGCCGGTTCCTCGGTCTGACGGGGCTTCGGCCTCGTCTTGGACTCAGTTGCTAGTGCAGGAAGATCTAGATCTGAACTATGGAATATTTTAAAATCATCACCATCACTGTCGCTGCTACCACTACAACTGCTGCTCACACTTGTGTTGACATCACCATCTAATACTCGAAACAAGGATTTCTTTGACGACAGAGACCTGCGACCTACGCGGACTATATTGAATCTGCCAGTGCCCAGGAGATCAAGGCCCGCGTCAGCACCGCTATCTTTCATTTCATACAATGAATCGGCTTCTAGTGACGCTGCCAAACGGATCTCTCTTTCGATGACACTCATTTGCGCTGCGTCGTCACACCGTAGCCAGAACACTACTTTCCTACTGTTTTCATTGTTACTACGAGAACAAGATATACATAGTGCATTTGTTTCTTCACCTTCTTGGAAGAAACAAGGTGCATTAGTTATAGTTGCACCGTGCAGACATGCGAATCCAATGATAGTCAACGAGTTGGTCTCGTCGTCGCTGCGCGTGGATACTTCAAACAAATAATTATCAGTTATGAGTATGATGCGTTTGTCCCAAGGCCGCCACGACGGGTCCTTACTCAACCATAACGGTCCTAATGAGCGCCAAGTACTCAGTATAGGCCACTGTTTAGTATAATTTTTAAATTCTTCATTCGATGTGGACCGATTGTTGTACACACTAGGCAGTAAGTTGATTAGTTTATTGATGAGACCCCTATTGACGATCAAGCAGCGAATGATGAACGGAACGATCCACGAGTCAATAGCCACCAATTCAAACACTTTGTTCAAGTCTTTACGTCGTATGTCGTCTCGATAAAGCGGCATTTCCACGAGGAATGGGGTGTGTTTGACCTCTTCTAACTGCTCTAAACTATATGCGCGATTCAGTCCCATTTCACGGGACTGAGAATGAACATCAAAAAATCGGCTCTTCAAGCTTAGTTCATCACCAAGAAATGCACAAGCATTATCGTTACTGTTTTCAGATGTATTATGGAACCCGGTGAACTTCAGACGTAGTCCCACATCGGGGTTTTGTCTATCCTTTACTTGCATTGCCGTCGCATGCGACTGAGGCAGTTTAGATATATTAATAGCATTGAAAGCTTGTGTTGGCGCCTTAACTTCTTCGGCTTTTGAATTATTGATGGCGACTGTTATAGGTGGAGACACGCTCCTGCTGCGCAATAATGACGTAGCACTGGAAAAAATAGATGATTCTTTCAATTTAGTAGTAGTAGGAGTTGGCTTATGTAAAATAATTGCTATAGGTGCTGCAATTACATCAGCGGATATGCTTAAGTCATCAGGATAATTCGCCGCATCATCATACTGACTCACTTCACCTAATCTTTCAGTACTAGATGAAGTAGTACCGTAACTTGTTGCAAGATCGGAAGAAGACCTGTTGGAATTGCTTAAGAAATTGATAAATTGTGCTTCCCAACGCTTGGGTGTTTCACCAGTGCATACGGAGTCATCTAATGCTGCGTATGAATCACTACGAATTTTAAGCATATTATCAGCTTGTTCTATAACAGGATGACTAGCCGATTCACCTCTCAATAATTTTTGATTTTCAATATACCACGTTCTATTATACAATGATTCCAATCTTAGAGACTCTGTACTATTAGACTTTATATCACCCATTTTATTAATGTTCTTTTCAATAGAAATAGATTTTTTCTTCCATACTTTACTGTCAGGAGACATATTCGGTGACATCACCGATGGTATTGTCTGTGCGAATGTAAACCATGATGGATGCGGCGAATCCTCTCTAGTAGTGGCTAATGACGACAAGCTCGATGCCAGTTGTTCCCTAGAGCCACTACTATGCGCCATGTTCTATTACGCGTATCTCATTTTGTTATCGAATCTCTCTCTTTTTCTATGCGTATGTCAGGACAAAAGCGGTAATCCGGTGCCGGTTATGCAAACGTGGACGGAACCCCCCGTTGGTTACTCTGTTAAAGCAGAGCCTAGAGAGTAGAAAGAATATAAGAAGTATAAAAATCTATTATTAAGAAGTGAATTAAAGAAACGAAACTCCTTCGAACTGGATTATTTGTACGAATTAACATTAATAAATGTGTTACTTACTAATCTTATAACGAGGAACAAATATCATTGTGTTTGATTGCTTTGTATTACCATGGTCATAACAGTGAACACGGTGGGACATCCGGCCCTTTATGAGGCCTTTTCAATTTTAAGATCATATCAGAAGTACTCGTCTAAAAGAGTTTATGCGGTAGTGATGTCGCTGTGGGAGTACTGCGCCCTTGACACAGGAGTACTGCACCGACTTGATAGTGTCGAGACGTCTTTTGATCAAGAGTTAGAAAAAATAGGGGTGAATGATGTAGCTCATGGATTTGTTAGTAATAATAATATAGATGTAAAAGAAAATGGTGTTATTGCAGAGTTACTGAACTGCCTAGTAAGTTCTGATGAAGAAATCACTTCATTTGTAAACGAATTAGATGGCATTATTGCGATTCTGGATGTTGTTTCATCACAACATAGTGATGTGACTAGTAGAACAAATAATTTAATGCTTAATTGTGAGAGTTTGTTAGAACAGCAACGAAGTATACAGGCTACAGCGGAGTCATTGAGGATAACACTTACCCCATTCGACGATATCGAGGATATTGCTAATATTTTAGGCATACCAATAGACGGTAAGAGTGGAAATAAAATAAAAGATGGTACTACTGATCCACGATCACCCGAGTTCCAAGCTGCTTTAGTACGATTATCGAAAGCATTATCATTTTTAAATGACCACAATGACTTTTTGGATAGTGATAGATATCAAAAGTGGTTGTTACAATTACAAAATCGTGCTACATCATTAATAGCCCAAAGTATGAAGGAATTATTAGACAACGCATATAAGGCATGCGTTGACGTTATTGCGAAACAGTTCAAAGCGAGCAACAAAGGTGAAGAGCAACCACTTGAAGCTGCGCCTATCTACCAGAAGTTTAGAGGGTTGGGGTTTCGTATGAGAGAGTTAAGTGCATTATTATATATAAGTAGTAGTTCATCAACGAAACGAAATAAATCACGCAGTATTTCCCACGACAATGTGTCCTCCGACGACGTGAATGAGAGCGACATACTGCACACCGCAAGCGACATCTTAAAAGACGTCAAGAATAGTTATGTAGAAATAAGAATACAGTTACTGATGCCATATATCCGTCAAATTGTTAGTCATATCGACAACAGTAGCGACAAGACTAGTACCGCCAACAACGACTCCTTGAGCCCTGGTATCAGGCAAGCGTACGCATTGTTATTGCGCATATCCCAGTTAGAATTCCAACTAGCAGAAACATTGTTTAATGCTGTTGATAACAATGTCAAGTACCGCCAAGGCCAGTTACTACCCACTGATGTGTACTCCAACAGCAGTTCCAACCTTATAACTCCTCTTGCAAACATGCAGTGTAACACGAGTAAGAGCGATTATAGTGAGATAAAACTGGTCGTTCAAAATGTAAGTAACGCTATTAATGACAAATTACGACCACTTATCATCAGAGAAGTGGATATAGACGAGCTCTGTCGAGTCATTACTACGCTAGCCGAGGACGTCAAGACACAAATCACTGCCATGACAATCCCCAAGATACTCACAACACAGCTGTTGACTGGCCTGGAATTGATAGTTAGCGACACGCAGGAGAGGTTAGTTTACTGCGCGGAATTAAAATTGCGTCAAGAAATTCAAATGTTTGAACCAACTAGTGACAACCTTGCATATCCAGACATTCTTGAACGATTTCACAGTGAGTATGACGCGGGAGCCACCAAGCCAATAGATATTACCAAGACCTGGTACCCTCCACTACACCGCACCCTGTCACTGCTGTCCAAGCTTTACGGCGTAGTTGACATGTCTGTTTTTGAGAATTATGCCCGTAGGAGTGTGGAAATGTGTGTCAAATCATTAAAAATTGGCTCCGATAAGATCAAACGAATCAATAATAACTCGGTTATTCACGGTGATTTGTTCTTAGTGCGACATTTACTGGTGTTGCGAGAGCAGCTAATCCCTTTTGAAATAAGGTTACAAGGCACTGACCGTATCCTCGACTACAAGCCAACTGTTAGCGCACTACAACATCTAGCTTCACACACCAGATCACTTTTTCGATTTGATATAGCGAATGGTCTACTGCTGTTTGCTTGGGACGGTATCCCAGCGTTGCAGGAGATGCAAGTAGACGCGAAGAAGGAACTAGACAATGTGTTGAAGAATGCGTGCATCAGCCTCAAGCAGAACACCATCAAGTTAGTGCTGAGTGCTCTCGACGGATTTCTATCCAAAGTCGTTGCATTCACAGGTGATATACCAATAAATAACGAGAACAATAGAATGCTTGCAGCGGATAATACATCCACGCCCCTTTTATCTTCTGAAGCAACTAATACGTTGAAGTCTCAAGCATTTATGAGACCAGAGCGGATCAAGGAGATGCTGGACACCATGTCCAGTAGCTGCGTGTCCTCCATCGTGATCATTAAGAACCTGTTGGTGCTGTACATCGACAACAACATAGCCAGGACAATACTGCTAAAACCAGTACAACTAGAAATTGCAACCATGAAGAAAAAAATTGATTGTATAATATCTAGCTGCCTTGAAAACGGTCCCGAGCGAGTGGAGATCGAGGTTGCGATAGCGAATATCGTCGACACAATAACCAAGGAGTTGGCGCAAATAAGCTAGTGGCTATGTACATAAGAACAACCTTTTCTCTTCTTCTCTCTCATCTCTTCTATGTCTCCTTTCTTCTCAAAACTTTTTCCCAAGGCCTGATTTCGCAGGCTGCCGGCCTCAGTGGAAGTTACCAACTCACGGTAAGACATACATACCACAGTTACCTGTCATTTGTGATTGACGGTTGTACTAGTGTTAAGGGGAGAGTACTTGTCACCCACAAGACGTACTTCTACGTGTAGGCATTGTACCTACAAGACAACTGTCACACTTATCACAAAGAAGTGGGACATTTTTATTCATATAAAAGTAATTAGCGATATACATACAATTACTCGATAATGTTTGGGTTCGGCGTGATAGCTTCGTTGGACCACAACAAACTGACCAAGTCTATGATGATTGTCATTGCGTTCATCATAATGTTTGAGTTTTCCACAGGCTTTATTGAGTTCATTCTTGGTTCTTCTTCTCTTTATATGCGGATGGTACAGAAGATATATAAAGAGCTGATGATGATGGGCATCATTTCATTTATACTCACCATGTATGAAGCGGTGCAAGATGATTTATCTGATAATAAACACGATTGGTTACAGGCGGTTGATGTTGCACATTATTTCTTGTTTTACTTGGCTATTTTCTTTGTTTGTCATGCAATTTACTTGATTCGTTTAAGCATCATCACCTCCAACTACTACAATTCCTACACATTAGCATCTGTGGAAGATTCACTTGTTGCATTAAAGGCTTTATCTAACGACTGGTTTCAGAGATTCGTTTACATGGTATTTCCCACACAATTGCGATTTAAAACTGAATTTAAACTGATTCAACTGCTGTTTTCTGATGCTTACGACGTGCCCACGGAGTTCGACTACGCCGCGTACTTGTCATCGTGCTATGCGAGGTATGCTTTCAAGATCATTGACATAGGATTATTCGAATGGTCAGTAGTGATAGCAGTTGTAACAGTGAATTATTTGCGCATCAAATTTCATGGTTCCTTCAACTGCAACTATCACTACGGACCAGACTATGGAGTCTACTCCAAGGACGGCGCGGAGACAGATGACCACCGACGTCTAGCGTCTACTACAGACGACCACCACAATGACTCCGACACCGATTGCCTCATTAATAACTACATTTTTTTTGTGATTATGGGTTTCTTGTTGCTTATTTACGTGTTTGCGTTGAGCTTTACAGCCCGTATTTATGAGCGAAAAGTGTACCATCGCGTGGGGTTGAAGGACCAATCCCTCGAAGAAAGAATCAAATTTTTTGAATGGTTAAACACTCAACAATCATCGAAAGACGAGGCGATTGTAGAGGTGCTACACGCGCATCCTAACGGACACTCTATCAACCTGTCAGATAGCATACAGCATCCACAGTCGAAGGTGCACCCGAGTCCTCCAAGTAGTAAGGACAAGCATGAGAATAGACGAGCTAGTGTTTCTATATTTAAAAATTCTTCCAAAGTGAAAGGAGACAGCAACTCGCAGCTGCATAAAATCCGCAAGTTAAAGGACCGCATTGTACTGTTTCAAGATACTTATGAGGTACGTCTACTCACTCACTCACTCACTCACTCACTCACTCACTCACTCACTCACTCACTCACTCACTCACTCACTCACTCACTCACCCGGCGAACGAAGAGAGAGAATTTTTTATAGAAATGGAGAAAACAATGCGTCAGTTAGTGGATGCTTGCCACGACTTAATTTATCGCTGCCGTTTGGGTGTTATTCGAGCTTGCCGTGGCAGCGCGGGTAAGCAGACCGGCAAGGTAACCCATGATCCCGTCGGAGTTGTAACCTCGCGGAAACATAACAAAGAAAATAACAAACCAACGGATATTGAAGACGTGCGTGAGTCGGAGAAAGTATCCGTTAACAACCGTAAGGCCTTAATATCTGATTCCTTGCAACAGCTACGGCGAAGTGCAAGTACAATTACCCATCAAAAAATGATGAAAACACTTGAAGATGACGAGGAAGTGCGACAGGTAGTGAGTGACTCGGTGAGAGACAAGTTTCACGGATGGACCGATCGGCTTTCGAGTCAGTTAAGTCGCACGTTTTCTATGAGTGTCGGCGTGGATCGCACTAGCAAGCTTGAGAAGACAAAAGACGTTTTTTTCCGGCGCAAGAAATCCGTTATCTTGTCTTATATCAATCAATTCCAAACGGAAACTGAGCGCAAGACGTTGCATGACCCAGATATCCTGGTCAACAACATTCAAAGTATATTCTTATTCGGTAATAAGTTGTGGTTTGATAAAGCCGTTGAGATAGGGATCATCTTGCACTGCTTATACCTGTCATTGTGGGCTATGAATTTCATTACAACCATCAAAGAGACACATATCCCGATGCACAACCAGATCATTATTGTTGTGCCCATCCTCCTCATAGGGATGACGCTGGGACACATCATTCAGACGCTTTCGGTGCTGGACGCCGTGTGCAACCTGAACCTCGATGCCATGAAAAGTGTGATTGAAGACACTGAAGACACGATCAATATGATCGATAGCTTGCGGAAGGACATCGATGAAGGGATTAACCAGCTTGCGGATGCCAATGTAACGAGGTTGCAGCTTATTGAGGAGCTATTCCTGCAGATTGACGAGGATAAAAGTGGTTACATCGATCGGTTAGAGTTCAGAAATCTATTAAGACAACTTGAACTTTGCTATACCGAGGACCGTTTCAATAGATTATTCAATTGGGGTACGCACTTACTCACTCACCTACTCACTCACTATTACTTACTCACTCACTCATGTATAGTCGACTTTGATGGCTCTGGCAAGATAAATTTTGAAGAAGTGCACGACTTGCTGCTGGGGCAACCAGCGAGTTAGTTATAATTTGTACAGTGTGTGTTATAAACATTATTATTTATCGTCAAAAGTGTACACGGGACCGTCGTCGTCGTCGTCGTTGTTGTTGTTGTTGTTGTTGTTGTTGTTATGCACAGCCATATTTTGTCTCTTGAGATGCGGTGGCGGTGCAGTTGGTGGTGTCCTTGGTGATGGAGGGGGTGAGTCACGCGGACTGCGTGTTCCTCCTGATACTGGAGGTGATGGAGGGGGTGAGTCACTGGGACTGATAGGTCGCAACCGTGCTACCGCATTGGATGGCGATGGAGGTGGTGAGTCGCTGGGACTAACAGGTCGCAACCGTGCCACCCCATTGGATGGCGATGGAGGGGGTGAGTCACTGGGACTAACAGGTCGCAACCGCACAGCAGCATTGGATGGCGATGGAGGCGGCGAGTCGCTGGGACTAACAGGTCGCAACCGCACCGCTTCGGGCTGTGACGACATAGATGATGACGTGTTCGCACTGCGTGTGTCAAGTAGATGCGTTTTCTTAGAGGGACTATTTCCATTTTCAAATTTCCGTTCAAAAACTATAACGGTATACAGTCGCGCAATGGCCCACTCAGCACTCGACATGGTTCCTTTGTAATTGAACACTCCCCTGTTCTCCATGTGCTCGCGATAGCTGCTGTTTGCCATGTTAGACTCTACAAACTGATGGAAATTCTGGTTGCTTTGTACCGTTAAACCACATTCATCCGCAAGCTGTTGCAACGGTGAGCCAGATGGGACAAGCCACTCTGGTGCGTTGACCGCAGCCATGTCATCACTGTCATGCAGATTAAAATCGTATTGAATGCCAAACGGAATCTCATTACTTTCCATCGACTGACTCGCTCCAATCTCAGTTAGATGCTGCCAACGGTCGTCTTTGAATGTAATAGTCAAGAGCTTGTTATCGAACTCATCGGTGATAACCAGTCTCATCTCCCGCTCACTACTACTACTATCACTATTGTTGTCACGAAGCTTCGATCCTTTTGTACTACTTGCATACTGCTGTAGTATCATATCCGCTACTACTCGCGAATCAATAGTCGTCACAACAAAGAGTCCGCCTGGCTTCAAATGCCTACTTACCTCGTGCAAGAAATGTTTGGCTTTTTGTCGACTTTGAAACATGTAATGAAATGCAAATTGACACGATACTAGGTCGAACTTGTCGTTAACTGTCAATGGAATGGCGTCGCGCCACTGGCTGCTGCCAATGCTGTCCCAAGTATGCACGTGCAGAGTAGAAGAGATGAGGCTTTCAGTACCTATGTCGGCACAGATTAACTTGGTAAATTTATACTTTTCTTTATTATAAGCACTCAATCTTTCATTTACAAAGTGCTTTAACGAGTTCAATGCGATATCCACTCCTACGTAGCTACTGATCCCATTGTGACCTTTAAGCCACTTGTTTATGTCGCCACCCATACCACATCCAAAATCAAGTACACTGGGAGGTGACGTGCCATAATGTTTACAGGCTATGTTAATAATTGTACTCTTGACCCAATTATTCAACTCTCTTAGGTGGTAAATCAGTGATAAATGGCGATCCTTCTTGACTCGTTTAAGGTTTGAGTTGTAGTGATCCGCGGCTTGAATTTGTTCGAATCCACGTTTTTTATTAACATTCGTAGTATCATCTGGGACTGAGCTTTTAATATAACATCGAAATCCAATTGTTTTGTGCATAAGAATTTCATCTGGTGGCAGTGCATGGGTCAAGTAACCAACGGTGCCATGTGAGTCTAATAGTATCACACCTACTTTATTTTTTTTCTCTTTTAAATAATTAATAAAATCTTTGATTTTACTTTTTGGATCATATTTTTCCTTGGAAACAGAGAACAAAATAGATGGAAGTTGCTCTAGAGCTGCCTCCTGGCGCGAGATAACCTTACTTATAGTTAATTCTGCAGAGATTTTGTACGATTTGGAATCAGTTAGTGATGCAACACAGCCCATTAGCACTGGCTGTTGTGAAGAAGGATCAACCATATGCAAGTTGTGCTTCAAGTGCGGTTCCAACATGATGATTCACTTCAGAAGGAATACTATAGAAAACGACCTATAAAGGCATATGATTACCTTATTTATTGACTGAAAATTTGCAAAAATCGATCAATTTTTGGAAGGGTCAAAGAAACAAGGCACAACAAAATACAGAATTACCCACTCTAGAGAGCACACAAGGATAAGAGAAACGAGCCCGATCGAGCGCTTCAACCTCCTCTCTGCCTCCTTCTTAACTCTTCAAGCTTAGATGACTCCTTTCTACACCGGTACCCGAGCCAATTTTGGCGATGGCCAGGCCATTCAGTCGAAAAGTCAAAAGGAAGTGAGTTAAGAGTGCATTACTGTGCTATTACAACTCCATTTCACACCGTTATACTACTGAACGTGAGTTATCGTTATAGCAGAGCGGTTTGATTATATAAAGAATGTCAAATAGGTTGCGGCGTGGAGAGGTATCTCTTCAGACAAATGAAGATGAAGCGTTGACTAAACTGTTATTTGGGCAAGTTTCTAGTATTGACAATGATATTCCAGCTACTATACCAGCCCCTGATAAAGACACTAGCAGTAAAGGGGCTAAAGTAAAAGGAAAGAGAAAGGAAGAGGTTGCACCTGCTGCAGTATGGCACGATGACGATGATGAGGACATTAATATCAACTTAGAGGACACAAATAGATTAAAAAAATTAAAAAAGGACGACCAAGCTATAATAACTGGCCATCAATATACGGATTTATTACAAGAAAGATTTAAAACGAAGCAATTACAATGGGCTCAATTTGATGATAAACCTAACGAAATTGATGCATTACTACAGACCACCGGGACTATGCTGGGACACACAAGCAGCAGTAAAACAACAATAATACCACCAGGAAAAATAGACATTTCACGTGTTGTTGATGGCAATATTCAAGATCCCAGTAAGGATGAAATTACAACAGTAAAATTTCATTCCAATAGTAATCTCTTGATGGTTGGATCCATGGATAAATACTTGAAGTTTTTCAACATCGACGGCGACAAGAACACTCGCCAGCTCACAGTCAAGTTCAACGACATGTCGATATTAGCCGCCGCATTCCTTGGCACAACAGCGCAGGTGGTGGTGTCTGGTCGCAAGCCTTACTATTACTCTTATGATACTATCAATGGTAACGTGACTAAAGTGCCCGGACTTCACGGCAAACACATCAAATCGTACGAGAATCTAGCCGTTTCCCCCGAAGGTAGCAAGATAGCGTTTGGTGGCAGTGGTGGCTATATATACGTGTGTGACGGTAGACTGAAGACAATGATGATGGAGTTAAAAATGAATAGTGGAGTGCGAGCTATTACATTTATTGATGAGATGACATTGGTAACTAGTGGCGTGGATGCGGATGTCTACGTGTGGGATTTAAGGAAAACGGGTAAGTGCTGCAAGCGGTTTAGCCATGATGATGGTACTTGCACTTCAAATCTAGCAGCTTGTCGATCATCATCGTCGTCGCATTACCTAGCGATAGGTGCTGAATCAGGTGTTGTTTCAGTGTTTAATTCTTCCTTCAGTGCCAATAACACGAGCACTGATATGTCATCACCAACTGCACTGAAATCAATCATGAATCTAACGACAAAAATAGACACAATGGCTTTCCATCCCAGCGGGCAGGTGCTTGCGATATCCAGCGAGCAAAAAACCGATCAATTGAAGCTAGTTCACTTGCCTTCTTGCACTGTTTTCAGTAATTGGCCAACCAGTAAGACGCCGGTACGCCGCGTAAAATGTATGGATTTTAGCAGTAATGGTGAGTACCTTGCCATCGGGAACAACAGGGGCAAGGTGCTGCTGTATAGAGTGAGCAAGTTCTCTCATGTATGATAAGTATTTACACAATTACACATTCTAGATTTGCTCTTCTACTTTACTTAGTGAAGTGGAAACACTTCGTGTCAACCATCTAGCGTCCTTTGATCCCTGAAACAGCTCATCGTCGTCGACGTCGATGTAACCCTTACACAAGTGAATAGCAGATGCTCTTGAAGGTCCTTTCAAGTGATAAGAGCTTTCAATATACTTGTTCTCGTGCTCCAATGGACCTTGTTCTTCGCTGCACAATACCCGATGCTCAATAACGGATCCCACGTCACTGATACGGTCCATTGTATCCGTTACTGAGAACTCCAATGAGACAAATGGTGTATTATGAACCATAGAAAGCACATCTTTGGGTGTTTTCATCATACTAATTTGGTTACTGGGCAGCGAATGGTCGACGGGATTCATGAGTGACGCACTCGCATAGTACTCGAGTCCCTCTATATTAGCCTGCACACTATTCATTTTATTTACTAACAACTTCATTTTCAACAATCTATCGTAGCTGTACTCATTGGCGTCCGCCTTTTCAGCATTCAAGATATTGTATTGCTGGATGAGAGCGAGCGAGTGGTAGTCAGCAACGTCCACTTCTATGTCCACACTTTTACCATTTTTACCATTTTTATAACTGTTATTCATAGCCGTTTGGTACTCAATTTGTATTGGTGCAGCAGGGTTAACATGGTTAAGGAAAATCTTATGCTTCAACGAGATAAGTGTAACGGTGGAGCCAACAGGTGACAGTAGAAGCTGGCTCAAATTATTATCTACTTTTACTAACGCAGTCCTGTTGGATGAGATGTCGAGGAGACTGTTGACTTTAATATACTCATTAAGTCCCATGATGATGTCCTCCTCGGTGGGATCCACCTGAATATTGGGCAGTATATCGCGCAACTGAGGTGTTATACTATACCTCTTATACATATTATGAAGCTTTTCATTTGGAATATTGCCGGAATAAGCGGGATTTGTAGTAGGAGGCACAGACCCAGCGCCAACAATACCTGATCCCTGGGCATTAGCGATATTATTGATTTGGACACTAGGGGTGCAGTACACAGTGTTTGCACGGTAAAGCAATACCCTGATATATGGAGCTTTGTCACCCATTAGCTTAAAGCGGAAGAAGTTTGCTTTCAATCCATTAGGATGATCTTTACAATTCCATTCGATATACTACATATGAACAAGTGAGTAGGTGAATTTTGTGTTATATAAAATAAGACAGTTACCTGGTTATTATATTTCTTGTCAACCTGAAATACAATTTTATCAAAAAATCTTCCAAATGGTGTATTGTAATACAAATTATGATCCAACACAGTACCTTCCACCGTGATTAAGAAGTAGCCTTTATCATTTCCAGTGGCAGGAAAGTACTGATGATTAAGAGTGATACGCAGTATCTTCAACAACTTCTTAGGCATACTATCCGTCATAGCACCTAGGCGTAGCTTCTTTCGCACCGCATCATCAATTGAATTATCTACATCATTAATACGAAGAAGAAGTTCATGTTCACGAGGATATTTCTTCCAGATCGCAGCATTGATGCAGCCGTGGAGAGAATCCTCCAACAGACTCTTTGTGTTCACCACGGAATACAGCGACATTGGTCTAGCAATAAAGAATATTTATTAAATTGGTCTGAACATGAGAGACACGAGACGGCCCTAAAGAACACATTTAACAGTTATACTAACAAGTTTGAAGGTTGTTGAACGAAGATAACCAAGAATGGAAATAGGGATGTAGATTGAAGATCATAGATGCTGCAGTGGCGCAGATTAATTACTTAATTTTTGTTGATTTACCTACGGAGAGAGTAACCTCTTATTCGTAAATATACATGATTACATACATGCTATATTGCTATTAGTTTATTTAAAATTAGATATTTAATTTTCAACCCTAGCAGAAGGAAGAAAAAATCGAGCTGTTGAATTGCACAGTTGTCACTTCGAGTGATTGCTTGTGTTTGGGAGCAGTAAGATCGCTTATGATTCAATGTTACGCCGGACATTGACAGAAGGCCAGACTCCCCGGGAAATAGCTGCCCCATTTCAGAATAAGCCGCGATCACTAGAAAACGGTTGTAATATTGTAGATAGCGATGACGTTCTCGCGGATGTAAATAAAAATAGTGGTGGTAATGGTTATGTATTTCCTGCATTAGAATCAGACGAGGCGTTGTTATTTGATACATATTGTGGTCCAACTCCTGAAAGTAATTGGGTTATACCTGGTAAATTATTAGTTGGAGCTTATCCAGCATCACAAAGCGATGATGAAACCTTCGATTTAATAACATCGATATTAAAATATGGCGTGAGTAAATTTGTATGTTTGCAGGAAGAATACAGGGAATACGGTGTAACGGAAGCAATGTGGCGAAGTGGTAATGCATTAAGACCGTATTTTGAAGATGTTAAAAATATTGTCACAGAAAAACGTCAATACGAAGAGTTAAACGACTTCTCAATTGTCGATATTGAAAAATTAAGTTTTATTCATTTCCCAATTAGAGACTGCGGGATTACAGACGATTCCAGAGTATTAGAGTTAGCGAAAACACTAGTTCAAGCATTAAAAGATGGTGAAATTATATATCTGCATTGTTGGGGAGGTCATGGTAGAACGGGTACAGTTGTTTGCATCATGTTGCACTTAATATATGGTTTAGATGCTACTAGGTCTATGGCACGATGCCAATCTGTTCATGATTTACGACGATGGCCAGTAGCCGTTGGTTCACCTCAAACTCAAACTCAACGTGATCAAGTAACTCGGGTTATTAATAAGTTAATCAATACACCTCTAGCACTAAGACGTCATTCATCTGAGCCTAATAAGTCCACACCAATGGATATTACACCAATGCAACACTCTCCACGACCAATTCCTCAACATGAGAAACAGAATAATACAATATCCACACCTAATCGTGGAGGCACAAATGACTCTCAAAATGTGCCACAAGCATCTACTCCAAATCCTCTGTTAAGCAGCGATTTACCTGCTTCACCGAACGCTGTAATAACACCCGTATCCATCCACGATAATGATGCAAATGATAATACCACTAGGATTCGTAGCGTATCAGGTGCCATGGACATTTGCTCCCTCGACGACAGCCTACTTAATTCATCTTGTGGCGAAGAGTATGCAGATTGTGTTCAAAATCAAGCGGAGTTATTAGCATTAAATAATGGTAATTTAAATCTTACCTTCGCACATGAAGCTGATAGTAATAATATAGTAGGAAATAGTGGGATTGACGAAGATACGCTCGATGACGATGATGATGATGGTAATGAAGTAAGAAATGTTGAAATTGTTAATAGTATAGTAAAACCACCAAATACTGAGAAACCATCATTCAATCGACTTCGGAAAGGTTAGTTAATAGAATTTAGTTGTAGTTAATAAATAGTAGTTAATTAACAAAATGAATTATGGTTTTGGGGGTAATACGCCTCCGTATAAGGCTTGCATTCTATTAACCATAGTTTGTGCAGCTTTAGCATGAGCATCTTGCATCGCTTGTGTTGTTGCTTGGGATACTACTCCCGCCCCTTGTGACATTATAGAATCCGATATTTTAATTTGCAATGGAACCCCTAATCCATTAAATGAAGCAACTACTTGACCAGTTGGATCTTGACCTAATATTGTAGTTTCCATTAATTCTTTGTTTACAACTTCTGCTTGTTTTGCAATTTCTTGAGCTTTTTTCATTGATTCCATTATATTTCCCATTCCTCCAAACATGCCTATGTATAAAATAAAATTAAAAAATGAGTAAGAAAAAGTAACATGCAATGAATGAATGAATAGATCGGTAAGAAACATTACCTCCATCCTTCTTTTGCGGCTGGCTTTTGTTTGGTTCAGGTGCATTACCAAACAAGTTCAAACGGAAACTTGCTCTTGGTGCAAAACCAGAGCGGTAGGCAAGAGCGCACGAAGCAATAAGCAACAGAAGCAGGACTAACATCTTCTTCAAAATCGACTTCAAAAACTTCAATTAGTACGTGTGCTTCATATCGCCGAGAACAAGATCGAGGCCGGTTTAGTCTTTAAAACGACTCTTTGACAGTAAAGATTTAATTGAAAGAAGAATAACGAAGAAGGATGAAGATAATTGTGAATCGCGTATGATAATTATGATCTTTATTGATAATTACAAAATTAGTAATAATGATTTTAATAATTATAATAATAACCAGTAAGTGGGATAATTGTAAACTGAAAATTCAACTAATATAACTTGTTTAATGCCCAAGTAATGCCTCTTAGTCCTCGTTATCTTGAAATATGTGGTACCTACGTATCCGGTATCAGATGCTGAAGTAGCAGTGTGAGTTATCTACATACCTTGCATCACGTTGTGTGTTCCGATGGTAAGCATGAAGAGCGTAAGAGGTACACAGTCCAAAGGCATCGTGTCGGATACTGCATCATCATATAGTATAAAAAGCAGTATCGCATCAGTCAACAATCTAGGCATACTATTCTGTGTGCTATTGGCATTCCAATTTGGTTTACAACCTATTTTGGTAAAGAAATTTCAAAGCAAATCCATCAATCCCACATCTGTGGTGTTAATGACAGAGTTTTTCAAGATTATTATAGCAGGAGTGCTACTTTCCACACGCGAGTCACCCTCAACATTGCGTGATATATGGGGTAAATTGACATTAGCAAGTAGTTTGAGATATTGTGCATTACCAGGGTTATTGTATGCTATACAGAATATAATGACCCAATATGGCTATCGATACCTCGATTCGATGACATATAATCTGCTTAATCAAACGAAAACATTGTCAACTGCATTTTTCTGTTATATATTATTAGATGTAAAGCAGTCATTTCAACAGTTACTTGGGTTATTCTTATTGTTTATTGCTGCCATTGTATTGCAAATGGACAATAATACTATTGATAACATTCCAACAATAGCCATGACATTTTTTAAGAATATCAATCTTGACTACATTCAAAATTGGTACTTCAATACAATTGTTCCATATATGAAGTCAGATATGACTGCTGTTGGCACGTATATCATAGGCTTAAACATGGTTGGCATGGCATCTCTTATTTCGGGCTTGTCTACTGCATTGACTCAAATTGCTGTTACTGATAAGAATCCAAACGGCACTCCCAAGGTGGCGAACAGACACACGGTGTTTTTCTCTGCCGAGTTAGCTGTTTACGGTATAATATTTCTGTTGCTTAATTCTTTTATGGAGAATATGCTGCCACATTTAACTGCGCTATGGAACTCTTCTCAATCCAGTGACAGTGGTAAGAGTTCTATTATCGACATCGTGCAATTTGGATTCATTTCATTATTTCAACATTGGGATTGGAAGGTATTGATTCCTGTTGCTTCAAATGCTGGTGGGGGCATTATAGTAGGATTAGTGACGAAATATGCAGGTGGTGTGAACAAGGGTTATGCACTCATTGCTGGAATAATTATTACTGGATTTGCTCAGTTCGTGTCTGAGGGAGAGTCATTGAAGAAGGCACACTTCGTAGCCATGGTGCTTGTATCAGTATCAATATATTTAAACAGCAAATATCCGTACAGAGCAAATACGAGCCAGGCAAAAGGAAAAAAGACTGATTAAATAGATCGAAAATTATTTATGTATGTACAATTGAACTTATAGAACTTGATTCATATTAATTAACTTTGGTTTTAATACTAATTGGTCCTGAAACTTTTGCACAACATGATAATCTAAAATCACTTGGCTTTCCTCTTAATGTATTTTGTTCATTCTTTGATGGTGGATTCAACTTGTCCATACCATCTAATACTTTCACTGCACATGTGCCACATATACCAGCACCACCGCAATTTCCTGTTATCTTTGCCCTAAGGGGGTACACATCAACACCATTGGCTATTAATTCTTTTCTCAAATTCACACTTTTTTCACTGGACTCTATTGTTTTTCCATCTACCTTTATAATAACTTTTCCTCCTCCCTTGTTTCCACCACCAAATAACATATTCATTCGCCCATTCACATATCTACCACTCACATGGAATGCTACCACTACTTGTAGCAATAGAAAGCATGCAAGCACTATCATGGATGCGCTCTGCATGGTATTCAGTTATGCTATAGTGAGTGAGGTCACACTGACTCACCCACCACGTGCGGACCTGGCCGGTCCTGAGGAAATTTCTGTCACTTTTGGAAAACTCATCTTTCCCTTTCTAGCACTTAATAACCACGCTCTATGTGATGCTTACTAATATTTATGGTGTAACTCAATGTCGTTATTGGAGGAATCATAGTGTCATCCTAATTCACTCATGGATGAGGAACAGCGATACAAAGCAGAGGAGAGGAGAGAAGTGAATACAAAAGATAAAAGAATATTTTCAAAGATTATATTACTTACAATCACTACTCATTGGCGGGCTTTTCCCATCTACTCTCTTTAGTCTTAATATTCCAGTAATATATTTTGCCATCAGGTGCCACAGCCTCACGCCATAATGATGTATTATTCTCATGATCGTGCGTCAAATCAATGGAAACTGTCTTATTCTTATTTTTATTATTTGCAGCGAATAATTTACGTGTTGCTTCCCATTTTGGAATTGGACCCCATTCAATTCTACCATCTAGAATTGCCTCCTTACTTACATTGTTTACTAACGACTTCTGTTCATTTCTTATATATGCTGCTAACTCAAGTACGTGCTCAACCGTTACATTGGAAATCATCACGTCGTTGGGATTACCTGAACTATTATCATTACTATTACTATTATTTTCCTTTTTATTATTGTCTTTTTTACTATTATCGCTATAATTATTGTTAGAATTAGTGCCATTGTTTGGTCCTATGTTACCTTTGTTATATACACTACGCCATAGAGTACCACCCATTGAATCAAGTATTTCATCTTCACTACTCTTTGTCAATGCATGATCTAATTCCAAACAACACTTAAATGAATAACTTTGTACTTCTGATAAATTTTTATTAACTGATAATTCATTTATACCCATCGATCTTATTCTAGCTGATGTATCTTCCCAAACTTCATCAAATAAACATTCTTGTATATTTTTACCTTCTCTAGAACCATTATCACTAAAATCACCTTGCTGTAATCTTTTATGCACCATCCATATATGCAGTATTAGCATGGTATGTTTTGCACGGAAATTATCACCAATTAAGCCTTTACTAAACCTAATTTACGGGAATCAAATAAAGAATATGAATAAGTAAGCTAAAAGTATACAATACTTTGAAAATATATTTTTTGTCGTACCATTCGGGTTTACTGGCTTGAAATTTACAATTATTGAACAGACCCTTTGCCGATGCTATGGTAAACCTCGTCTTCCCATTAGATGTGAAGATAGAGTTAAAAATGCGGTTGATCATCGAGCCGCGTTTTTTCTTCGTATTTTTATCGTTCTGAGAGGGGGATGACTCGAAATCCCTGTTGTGAAAGTTCCTACTAGTTTAGTAAAGAATTAGTCTATTCTGTGCATGAACAAATAACAATCAATTATACTGTTAATGAATTAAGCTTAGTGTAAGTTATAAAAACTGTTTAAAAAAACTATAAAAAAATATTAATCAATAAAATCAAACTTCTCACTCTGCAGATAAAAGCTAAACTAATTAGATTTCTTCTTTCTTCATCCTCTTACCAGTTATTAATCTCATTCCTTTATACATAATTCTAATTTTTCCTTCTTTCCCGAGTCCTTCTGGTCCTGGAATGAACTTCAACCACCAACCACCGAAGATATTGTTGTCGCTACATCCAGGATTACAGCCCTGTACAGTTCTGCAGCAACATGTCACGTCTTATTGCTTTAAAATCAATCGCTAAAAAGTATAACGGTAAGTTTTCATGCATATAACTATCGAATCATATGAAATTTGATGTGTGTTGAGAATGGAAAGATCCACCGGCGGTTACGGACATTAAATCATTTGTTGCTCCATTAAATAAGCGTTTTCTTCAATCAAACATATAAATATATGGGATAGATGTGAAATTGTTTATTGTTGGTAGTCCATATGATGTTAGTATCCAACTTCAACATAGCGGACAAGTCCACGTCATATCTAGTCAATTGTGTTAACATTATCACTTATTTTATTGATTTTTTATAGGAAATGCTATTTCATTAAGTGTAGCAAGACCATTATTAAGTGGTTTATCAACAACTACATCTTTTAGTACTGTTGCTAAAAGTAAAAGTTGGGTCCCAAAGGAAGGTGATTTGCTTCAAAAAGTAACAACACAATCACTTATTCTTGAAGTTAGTGAACAATCAATGGCATCCGCCAAGTCTTTAGTCCCATGGTTTCTAAAGAATATGCCTGCTTCATACTTTAATCAAAGTAATGATGCTCAACGTAAGGCGCATATCAAGGCTATTGGTGCTATTCGTGAATTCAAGGATACTGCTGGCTTGTCCTTCAACATTGCCACAAAGAACGAGAACGGCGAGCACGAGATAACTATTGTCTCCTCTGACACCAACAAAGGCTTACTTCACAATCAAATATCATCCTTGGTTGTACCACCTGAGTCCCGTTTATCCAACGTCAAAGTCTTCAATTCATTAGATAATTCCTTATCATTGAATGTGTTCACTTTCCAAACAGCAGCTCGCAAAGAAGGCGCAACTCGTGAAGATGCAGATAGTATTTTCCGTTATGTTAGTGAGTTAAAAGATGGTAAGTATGCCAATGACGGTAATCATGAGAAATATAACGATGAATTACACAATGAGAAAGCATTATTGGAGTACGTCGGACGTGGCTCTCCTAACTACGCCAAGGCATCCAACCCTCGCCGCTTCATCATCCAACGCAGCATGTTTGAGAAGGTCAAGGATAACGATGGTGTTGCTATTCATATTGAACCATACCTAGGTCCATTAGGTGGCATGACTCCTGCCGCCACCAATGATGGTATGGCTACCTCATGGATCTCTATTGGTGCATCTAACGTGTTACCAGAAGTTATATTCAAGCTATCAGCTGGCATTTTAAAGAACAAAAAAATTGATATTGCCCGTGCTCACTGTGACGATGTTTCCTCGGATCCATTCAACTCAACTCCTGAAATTAAAGGATACGTTACTATGCTTCGCTTGCTAGTCAACCACAGCGTTGGCGAGGACTTCAAGCAATTAGCTAAAGAGTTAAAGAGAGCAAAGTGGGTTGATGATCAAGTCACTGACTTAGGTTTAGTGAAATATCCTGCTATTGGTATTGACAAGGCAGAGATCATTGTCACCTTATGCAGCATGTTGCACGGACCGTTATACAAAATCAACAACCAATCATTCGGTTCCATCAAGACAATCATCTCCATCCTTGACCAATCACCTCATTTCATGCAAACAGCAGAGCAAATCGCCCAGTTATTCATGGATAGATTCCGTCCCGGATCACACATCAGTGCTGATGAATACACCAAAAGAGACAACGATTTGAAGACCAAAATCTCTCGCTTACACCATGAACCAGCTCGTATTTTGTTGAATAAGTTGTTAGATGCTGTCCGTGCAACCTTACGCACTAACTTCTACAATGAAGATCGTTATGCATTAGCTGTCCGCGTCCATCCATCTATCATGCACGAGCCAAGTGCCAATAAACCACTTCCTTTTGGTGTATTATTTGCTCACGGTCGTCATTTCAACGGTTTCCACAACCGTTTCCGTGATATTGCACGTGGTGGTTTACGCATTGTTACCCCTGGAAACAATATTCAATACGCATTGGAGTCCGCCAGACAATTTGACGAAGCTTACGGATTATCCTATGCACAACAACTAAAGAACAAGGACATCCCTGAAGGTGGCGCCAAAGCCGTGGTTTTGGTGAACTCCCCAGAAATTGAGAGTGATAAGCGTTTCTTCGCAGCACGTAAGAGTGTGAAGGCATTCACTGACTCCATTCTTGACTTGATTGTCACCGATAGTGTCAAGAACCTTGTTGATTACTACCAAAAGGATGAGCTTATCTACTTGGGACCTGATGAACAAGTCATCCCTTCAGATATTGATTGGATTTGTCACCGCGCAGCTCAACGTGGATACCCAATCCCTGCCGCATTTATGTCAAGTAAGAAAGGTGCTGGTATCAACCACAAAGAGTTTGGTGTTACATCCGAAGGTATTGTTGTCTACTTAGATGTTGCCTTAAAGAATGTTCTGAAGATCGATCCACGCACTACTCCATTCACTATTAAAGTAACCGGCGGTCCTGATGGCGACGTTGCAGGTAACTTAATGAAGATATTATTCCGTGAATACGGTGATAACTGCAAGATTGTTGGTATTGCTGATGGATTTGGTGTTGCTGAAGACCCAAAAGGCTTGGACTCCAAGGAGTTACTGCGCCTAGTAGAGGAGTCGTTACCAATTACCTCCTTCAACACTAAGAGATTATCCAAGCAAGGTATCATGCTTCCAGCTACTACTGAAGAAGGCTTACAACGCAGATTATCCATGTGCTTCCGCGTTAAAGCAGATGCATTTGTACCTGCTGGTGGACGTCCTAATACTATTAACATCGATAACTGGAAGCAATTCCTTGATGAGAATGGTAAACCAACTTCCTCCTTGATCGTTGAAGGTGCCAACATCTTCACCACACCTGAAGCACGTGAAGCCTTGTTTAACCAAGCAGGAGTGACTATAGTCAAGGATTCTTCTGCAAACAAGTGCGGTGTTATCACCTCTTCATGCGAGGTACAAGCAAGTATGTTGCTATCCAAGGACGAGTTCATGGAAGTTAAGAAGGAATTAGTACAAGATGTTGTTGTGAATCTACGCAACTTAGCTAGATTAGAAGCCGAGTTACTCTTCCGTGAGTACTCTAACTATCCTGGTGCATTACCACACTTCAGTGAACGCATTAGTAATGCCATTAACTTGGTTACTGATTGCATCACTGATGCACTTGAGAATGTTCAACCAAATGATCCATTATTCCAAGAATTATTACCACTAGTAAAGGATAACTTACCTAAGAAGTTAGCTTCTGTTGCATGGGATCGTGTACCAAGTCGCTTCCCTGTTCAATACCAAAAGAATGCTATTGCATCAACTTTAGCATCAAAATTGGTCTATCAAGAAGGTATTCATTTGATTGAAACTCAACCAGTCAATAAAATCGCCGAAAGAGCTTTCATGTACTACCGCGAGGATCTTAAGATTAAGGAATTGATTAATAAATTAGAAACAGCAAAATTATCTGATAAAGACGAGGTCATTCGACTACTAAAGAAAGGTGGAACAAGAGCATCTTTAGAAATATTTTAAATAATTGTAGTAGCGACGCTGTAGGCAGTAGCGCAGTAGTTGTTACAGCAGATGTAGTTTAGAGTAACCAAATATATTAATAAAGTTATTCTTTTATCTTGTAAACTTCACTGTCTTCTTGGGGACCGGACCGTTTGAGTGAGTACTGCCGAGAAGGGAATTAGTGAATGTACAAGCCCTGTGTATCTAATCGAGGCGACGAAGCGTGTACTTCTGACTTCCACAATCCTCTCTTTCATCGCGGTCTTCTATCTTCTTCTTCTAACTGGGACTCCAAAGGGCCTGTGGTTCCGACATGACGAACTCGATAACATCAAGTTGTAGTATTTCAGGATGCTCATAGCACTGCTAATGATGAGTCTGGTCCTCTGTTTCCGAGTACAGGCATTTAGAATATTGAGAAACCGTGTGCGGCATCAATATCTTCGCTCCTCATCTTATATAGCGGATAATAACCCCAATGATATCTATAATGCTG